>JABAOC010003482.1_pt5 | contig 53261 bp, 65 predicted proteins | sample 7062161 | NCBI WGS metagenome assembly JABAOC01 (sample SAMN14538625, study PRJNA623070) | marine sediment metagenome | biome: marine biome [ENVO:00000428]; feature: marine pelagic biome [ENVO:01000023]; material: deep marine sediment [ENVO:00002113] | place: India: Gulf of Khambhat ... | reverse complement strand
TTATAGAAAGGGCAAATGGACGCCTGAGGCTGTGGATAAAGCATTTGATGGAGTGTGTAAGGAATTAGGAAGAGCCCCTACTATTAATGAATTTGCAAAGAGTTTTAGTGGTGCATTGAATGCCATATTTCAAGGTAGATACGATCCTGAGATAAATAAATGGAGCAAGTTCTTGAAAAGCAAGGGATTTGAGCCTTATCGACAAGCTGATAAATGGACGCCTGAGGCTGTGGATGAGGCGTTTGATGATGTGGTGAAAGAATTGGGAAGAGTCCCTACATTTGAGGAATTTTCAAAGAAATGTGGTGGAGCGGCAAATAGGATAAAAAAGGGTAGATATGATTCTGAGATAAGAAACTGGGGAAAGTTCTTGACTTGTAAAGGAGCTAAACCATATATAGAAATTAATAAATGGATGCCTGAAATCATAGAGAAGGTGTTTGATAATTTGTGTGAAGAACTGGGAAGGGTTCCTACTTATGTGGAATTTAAAGAGAAATATAGTGGGGCATTAGATGCAATAGTAAAACTTAGGTATAATCCTGAGATAAGGAATTGGGGACAATTTGTTACTCATAGAATAACATCTAAACTTCCTGAAGTATTTACTTTAGATAATATTTTGGATCTTGGGTTTAATGATAAAAAAGCCAACAACATAGTGGAGAATGCACTAACACTTCATAGAATCTACAAGCTTAATAGTGAATGTTACACGACAAGCAAAGAATTGTTCGAAACTTATAAATCATTACAAGCTGAGAAGAAAGGGGGGGAGGTCACCAAAAAACGCAGATACCCATCCTTACAAAAAAGCTTGAGGATATTCCCTTTGGAGACTGAAGGGAATCTTGTGATGGTTGAGCCTTATGAAGGATCCAGAAAAACTGAAAGGAATGGGATAAAGGAACATGAAAGAGGTGAAATGAACAGTGTAAGTAGAAAAATTATAAAAATTCTCAATGCGGCCAATATAGTCCCTTCGGATGCTTTTGAGTATGAGAATGAACTTGCGAAAAGATTTTCAAGCAAGGGGGAATACATAAAGGTTTATGAGGAAGGGCTTTTCCCGTTGACAACAAACTTAATGAGGATTATTTTAGAGCGGGAAAATGGAAAAAATATCCTGGATATAGGTAGTGGTGTGGGCGCACCAACTCTGCAGGCCATTATGCAGCTTGGAAAGGATTTTCATTATTCGGGACTGGATTGCGTGGATGAGATACAGCAATACAACAGGGAAAAATATGGCGAGATGTTTCACACATTAATGGTTCCTTATGAGATGGGCAATGTAGAAGGAGAATTTGACACTGTAACAGCTTCCTTGGTTCTTGATTCATTGAACCTTCCGGAAATCTTCACAACACTAATGGGTTCTCACCAGTTTCTGGAAAGTGATGGAAAGATTATCACGGTTCTTTCCAAAGCGAGGGAGGAAAAGGTCCAACAGGTACTATCTATTCTTAAAGGAATGGGATATGAACTTGAGATTGAACCAAGAAATTACTATTTCAATTTGAAATTGAAGGACATGGCTGGCAAGACTGTGAACAATTACTTTTACATTATAAGGGCACAAAAAGAAGGCGAACTGGAAAGCCTTGACCTATCTAAACAGCAAGAACTTTACCTAGGACTGTGCTACCTCAAGGCAGGGAAGTTTAAAGAAGCTAAAGAGATCTTTGACGATCTTGGATATTCTACCGAGGAAGCAGCCAGAGAACTCGTTAGACTAGAAAGACATGATTACAAAGAACCTCCATTCACCTTGTTGAAAGATTTTATCGAAAAAAGGCAAATCGAAATTGGAAGGATAGAGGGATTAAAGAAGGGGGCTAAAAATTCTCTCCGCTATCTAGAGGTTACAGATGTTTGTGAAGGCTTTGCTTTGGAGGTTGGTGGTAATGATTTTTCAAATAGAGAAATGTTGGAAGAAAGTTTAAGGTATCTTAGAAATCCTTTTTCTATTCATGATAAAAAACTGCGTGGTACTATTGAAGAAGGTGTAAACGTTATTAGAGGGAAATCAAGGAACAAAAAAAGAAGAAGATTCAGAAAAGAGCTGAGGAAGTATTTACAAACCCTGCTTAATTCACTGGATTCTGACATTTAGAGTTATTATATATTGAATACATACTATTTTTATGAAACTCAAGGGGAGGCCCACCCTTAAGGAGAAGAAGCGCTACGTGTTCTTTAAAGTCCACTCCAGCGGGGATCTTGACTACAGGATGGTCAGGGACGGGGTGATGAACTCTCTCCTGAACTGGCTCGGGGACAAGGATCTCGCCCTCGCGAAACCGAGGATTATTAAGAACCTCTGGGACCAGAAAGGCAAGCAGGGGGTTATCCGCTGTTCGCACAGGTATGTGGACGACGTCAAGGTCTCCCTGGGCCTGGTCCACCAGATAGGGGATTCGAGAGTGATAATACAGACCACCAGGGTATCGGGGACGATAAAATCAGGGAAAAGGAAAAATTCTCCTAGGAATCAGCTTCCATGAAAAAGAAATCATCATCCATGAAACGGGGAGGCCTGGAATCCGAAAAACATTCCTTCAATTGTTGCTGAGCGTAGTATTCCTTGTAGTTGTATTCGTTTATGTAATGCACATTGTTGGTGTTGGGGTAGTTTGTTCTTCTCACCTCGCGAAAATCTGGTATGAATATCGAAAGCAGTTCCAGGGAAAATTCCTGCGAATCGTTCCTTGGCATTAATCTGTTGAAATAGCTTTTCAGGTAATCCAGCCTTCTTCCCTCAGGAATACGCATTGCCTCTGACCTGAGGTTCATGAAATTCTTCGTTCCCTCTGACTCAAGGAAATGGTAAAGGATTTCAAGCAGTTCCGGATCATTGTAAGTCTTTAGCAGCTCTTCGCCGATGTGCCATTCATCTATTCTTCCCCGCATCTCTTATATTGGAGAATAAGTTTTTTAAGGCAACATGCACGGTTAAAAGATATAAATATATTGCCTAGAATAATAGTGGTTATATGGTCAAGCAAAAGTTTCCAGAGACCGATCAGAGGGTCTTCCACAGAGTCTTCATCTGCATGAAGTGCGGGGCGAAGCTGAAGGCCGATCTTCTAAAGGTCAGGGCAGAGAAAGTGAAATGCAGAAAGTGCAAGAGAAAACAGCTCAGGCCGATCCACAAGGAGCACAAGGTTTAGTTCTTTAAAGTTTTTATATAAATCCACCTCAAGTAATATTATGTTCGAGCTGATCGATATGATGAGGCCCCTGAACTGCCTTATGGGCGGGTTCGCGGCATTTATCGGGGGGCTGCTCGTTGTGGGTTCTAACGTGGGCGGGTTCTACCTTCCATTACTCTACGCGTTTTTCGCAGTCCTCGTGATAACCGGGGCAGGAAACGTATTCAATGATTACGTTGATGTGGAAGCGGACAAGGTTAATCGACCCAAAAGGCCGATCCCTGCGGGGAAGGTTTCGAGGAGGTCATCCCTTGCGTTTTCGATCATACTTTTCCTCCTGGGGATCACAGCAGCGGGATTCATAAACTGGATCGCGTTCTTCATAGCCGTGATCAACTCCCTCGTGCTTATAGGGTATTCCTTCGTTCTCCAGCACAAGCTCCTCCTGGGGAACGTTTCAATTGGCTACCTGGTCGGATCAACCTTCCTGTTCGGAGGCGCTTCCATAGGGAACATCCCATTGTTAGTGATACCCCTGATCCTGATGATGCTTGCGATGCTCGCTACGATAGCGAGGGAGATCGTGAAGGACCTTGAGGACATGGAGGGGGATCGGAAGAGCTTCCTAAAAAGGATAACCATGAAGGTGACGGAATCCATAGGAGAGAGGTTCGGCCTGACCAAGGGAGGAGTCAGGCTGAAGTACGGGGAGAGGACGATGATCGTGATAGCGGTTGCGTGTTTAATGTTGGCAATCGTTTTCTCCTACCTCCCATATTATTACGGGCTGATGGGTGTAGGTTACGCCCTGATCGTGGGCTTGGCCGACATCGTTTTCCTGTCATCTATTTACTCCCTGGGCAGGGAAAGGAAGAAAAGGAGGGGCTACAGGAGGATAAGTAAGAGACTGAAAGTCGGGATGTTCATCGCCCTGGTCGCTTTCATCGCGGGAGTGTTCATTTAAAATCTTCTTCTGATCCACCTCTGTGTAAGGGGATTTAATTTGATATCCAGTTTAACAATCCCGTAAACATTCTCTTCAGGATTATAGTAGACGTATACGCCCTTCAAACCGCTGGCTTCTTCCAGTCTTGGATCCTCAGGGAAATCAAACGGCCCTGATACGCTCGTGTAAAGCTTCAAAATTTTTGTGTCTCCCATACGCTTAATTTGGGCAAAAATTTTTTAAAGGCAGCCCATCAATAAGTTTACTATGGAAAGGAAATACCGCTTCATAAGCAACCGGATCCTCAAGAACTCGAGAGAGGAGGAGAAAGGAAGGATGAGGGTTCTGGTAAAGACAGATTCGGACATAGCGGAGACGGATTACGAATGCCCTGAGTGCGGGTTCAAGGAGCACACCGAACCTGAATGGAAGAGGCCTTTTTCTGTCACCTGTTCTAAATGCGGGTTCGTAATGAGGCTTCCGAAACTGAAGGACGAAATGAAGAGGGAGAAAAAGAAGGCAAAGGCCTGAATTCTCTGAAATTTTTCATAAAAAACGCATTTAAAACCCCTTTCCAAATTTAAATATGGTCGTGGATAAAGATCTTCTGAAGATCCTGGCATGTCCCAAGTGCAAGGGGGATGTGAGGGAAAACAAGATGTTCCTGATCTGCAAAAAGTGCAGGCTTGCGTATCCAATTCTTAGCGGGAACGTCCCGAACATGCTGATCGATGAGGCATGGCCTCTCGGAGAGGCGGAGAAGAAAAAATTCGAGCACGATCTGAGATTGTAAATTCAATTCTGGATGCTATTTATAAATACACGCCAATAGAAATTATAGATACGCTGGGATGGCGGAACCAGGTTAACGCGCCGGACTTGAGCACTGGATCTTAGGAGCTATCGGTTGACGTGCCTTGTGTACGTCCTTCGCTAGCGGTGACTTCATGGCTTGACTCGGATACGGCGGAGATGAAGATCAACCAAAACCAGTATCTTACATCAGCGAGTCCTCGGACGAGCGATGTCAGGAGATCCGGTGGGCTTTTTGCCCGTGCAGGTTCGAATGAACCTTTTACTCAAAAGCTTCAATGGAAAACCAGTAGCTAACGCGTACAAGGTTTTGGATGTCCTGCTCCCAGCGCTTTCTCATTTTATTCTAGATTTCACGACAGGAATAAAAGGGAGCGAACACAAAATTATATTATGTTGGAAGTCAGGAAGGAGGGCATTGTTCTTGAACCGACAGATCTTGAGTTTGAAAAGCGTGCGGTTCTGAACCCTGCGTGCGTTAAGATCGGAAATGACGTTCACATGTTCTACAGGGCCGTGAGGAAGGGAAATTACTCGAGCATAGGCTACTGCAGGCTGGACGGACCGCTAAAGGTGGTGGAGAGGAGCAAGAAGCCTATCATGGTTCCTGAATTTGACTACGAGAAGAAGGGGATTGAAGATCCCAGAATCGTATTTCTAGAAGGCGTATATTACATGTTCTATACCGCGCACGACGGGAAGAACGCACTCGTGGCGTACGCCACGAGCAAGGATCTGAAAAAATTCAAGAAAAAGGGGGTTATAACCCCCAGAATGACGTATGATGAGGCGGAGAATTTTTTCACCGAATCTAAACTAAAAGACAGATATTTCTTTTTCGAATCGTTCTACAAGACAGAGCATGCGAAGGACGTACTGTTATGGGAGAAGGATTCGTTTCTGTTCCCGAAAAAATTCAAAGGGAAATTCGCTCTCGTACACAGGATTCTCCCGGACATTCAGGTAATTTACTTCAATGATTTCAGGGAACTGACAAACAAATTCTGGGAGAATTACTTGAAACACCTGGGTGAGTACGTGGTTCTCGAATCCAAGTACTGGTATGAATCAAGGAATATCGGCGGGGGCTGCCCGCCAATTGAGACTAAAAACGGGTGGCTTCTTATTTACCATGCGGTTGAGGATTCCAACGAGGGGAGAATTTACCATGCAGGAGCAGCCTTGCTAGACAAGAAAAACCCGTGCAGGGTGATAGGTCATCTTAAAAATCCGATCTTCTCTCCCGAAAAGAAATGGGAAATCAAAGGAAACGTTAATAATGTGGTTTTTCCGACAAGTGTAGTTGTTTTTGATGACAGGCTTTACATTTACTACGGGGCGGCAGACAAGCGGATTGCCGTTGCTTCTGTGAACATGGATGAACTTCTGGAAAAACTCTTGAAAAGCGGAGAAAAATGATTTTTTAAATCCAATAAACATATTAAAGAAATGGCAAAAAACGAAAGAAAAAAGATACTCTTTATGAGTACATACCCTCCGAGGAAATGTGGGATAGCGACTTTTACCCAAGATCTTGCGACAGCGATATCCAAAAGTACGGATTCTTCAATGGATCATGAAATAATTGCAATGAACAAAAAAGGGATAATTATACCTGATTATCCAGAGGAGGTCGTTTTCCAGATAAATGATGGGAATATTCAGGAGTATACTGAGGTTGCAAATAAAATTAACAAAGATAATTCCATAAAACTTGTGAACATCCAGCACGAATTTGGCATTTTTGGAGGATATTATGGAAAATATCTACTTAAATTCATCGAAGCATTGAATAAACCTCTTATCGTGACGTTCCATACGGTTGTACCGCACAGCATACACGAGAGTAAGAGAAGAAAAAGGGTTGTACGGAGAATTGCCAAAGGGGCCAAAAAAATTGTTGTTTTGAATAAGCTTGCGATTGATATTCTAAGGGAGGATTATGGGCTGGATGGTTCTAAAATCGTTGTCATTCCTCATGGAATACATGAAGTGTCATTCGAGAAGAACGAAAAAGAAAAAGTGAAATTTGGATATAAGGATAGGATAATACTTACTACATTTGGATTTTTTCGGAAATCTAAGGGGTATGAATACATTATCGAGGCGCTCCCGGAAGTCATTAAAAAATTCCCGAATGTTCTTTACATTTTCATCGGAGAGACCCATCCTGCTGTAAGAAAATGGGAGGGAGAAAGCTACCTCAATCTTCTAAAAAGGAGAGTTAGTAAATTGGACATTCAGGGTAATGTGAAATTCATTCACAGATACGTTGACCTGGAAGAGCTTATAAGATACCTTAAAGCCAGTGATTTGTATATTTGTGCAACAAAAAGCTCAGGTCAAATCACGAGCGGTACCCTTGCATACGCGATGGGCTGCGGGAGAGCCGTTGTTGCGACACCGTTCCTTCATGCAAAGGAAATAGTTAATTCAGAAAGGGGTGTATTATTGGGCGGCTTCAAGAAACCAAAATTAATAAGCGAAGGGATTATCAAGGTCTTGTCAAATCCCTCCTTAAGGGAGGAAATGGAAAGGAACGCATATGAATTCACGAGGCATATGACGTGGAGTAACGTGGCTGATTCTTACCTAAAGCTTTTTAACGAATATATGGAATGAATCATAGTGAGGAAAAATATTTCTCCAGTTCCGGTTTTTTGATGGTCGCCACGCAGACGTACTTGTCCGCACCGCCGTAATAATAAAAGTAAACTCTATTGAATTCGACCAGGCCTGTCCCGAATATAACGTTGTTCACCTTTCCATGCAGCTCGAATTCTTTGTTCGGACTCATTATTGGTTTGTCTGCCCTGTAGATTATTTTGTGGGGGTCGTCTTTATCCAGAAGGGCGATGGAAGGTTGGAAATTTTTCTTCCAATCTGACGTGTTGAAAAATAGAACGAGTTTGTTCCGGAAAACGAAAGGTGGAGGACCTGTTTCAACATACCTATCATCGAACATCCCTTTTCTTACATTCAGGAGGATTTTCTTTTCCAGTTTCCAGTCAAAGAGATTCTTTGAAGTTGCAATCCGAATCTTTTTCCCTCCTATGAACATGAAATATCTTCCCTTTATCTTTTCAGAGAACAATGCGGCGGACTTTATTCCCTTGAGGATTATGCCGTGTTTTTTCCAGTGGATCAGGTCTTTTGAGGTCGCTAGCGAGGTGTTTATGTTCTCGCTCCTTTCAGGATACATCCCATCGTACGATGTGTAAGTCATGTAGAACTTATCGCCTATTTTAGTAATCCTCGGGTCCTCACAGCCCTGTTTTTCCTCGGGAAGGCTCGGTCTGATCACCGGGTTGTTTTCGTGTTTTTCGAATTTATATCCGTCTTTGCTGGTTGCAAGGCATAGGGTCGAAACCCCGGAATCTCCCTCCGCGCGGTATATCAGATAGAATTTGTTCGCATGAGCAATCGCGGCAGGGTTGTAGGTGAATTTGCTTTCGTAATCCTTGTCTGGGTTAGGACTTATAACAGGATTGTTCTCGTATCTCTTGAACAGCATAATTTGTTATGATTTCGAGATTATATAAAATTCTTTTACTAACAGTTTAAACATAAGTTTATTAACCACCCTTTTCTATTTTATTAATGAAATCGTTTAATAACGAAAAAAATCGTCCTCTGACATTGTTTCTGAGCAGTTACCCTCCAAGGAAGTGCGGGATATCAACTTTCACCCAGGATCTGTCAACAGCAATAGACGGATTAAAAGACTCGGAACTCAAATCCAAATTCATTGCGATAAACGATAACGGAAATTACCAGTATCCCGATGACGTGATGTTCCAGATCAACGAGAACGAGGTTCAGGATTACGTGAAAACTGCGGAAGAGATAAATGGTATGACAAACGTCAGGCAGGTCAGCATTCAGCACGAATTCAAACTCTATGGCTCTGAACACGGGGAAAACCTGCTCTCCTTTCTTGAAACGCTGGAAAAACCTGCAGTAACGACCTTCCATGCCGTCCTGTCCTATCCCTCGGAAAAGAGAAAAAGGATCGTCCGGGCAATAGCTGAAAAATCAGCGAATGTAATAGTGATGTCCAATAAAGCAGTTGAGATCCTAAAGGAACATTATGGAATACCCGGTTCGAAAATTACCGTTATTCCCCACGGTGTTCACAACGTGCCTCCCGGGAACAACCCGTCCGAGAAGGGAAAACTGGGATATGGAAACAGGGTTCTTTTGGCATCCTTTGGTTTTTTGAGACCGGGGAGGGGAGCGCGTTCTTCCGGAAGGGGATACGAATACGTGATAGAGGCGATGCCTGATATTGTTAAAAAATTTCCCAATGCATTATACCTGATAATAGGCGTAACGCATCCGAAAACCGTAAAAAGAGAGGGAGAGATGTACAGGAACTCTCTTGAAGAGAAGGTCAGGGACCTGGGCCTGGAAGAGCACGTGAAATTCATAAACGAATACGTAAGTCTGGATGAATTGTTCACGTATTTGAAAGCAACGGACATCTACGTCTGCTCGTCCCTTAACCCTCAGCAGGTTACAAGCGGGACTCTTGCATATGCGATGGGCTGCGGCTGCGCCGTTGTTTCCACCCCTTTTTTTCATGCAAGGGAAGCTATTACTCCGGACAGAGGGATCTTATTGGATGATTTCAAGGATCCGGGGTTATTCAGCAAAGCTATCATAAAAATACTCTCGAATCCCTCTTTAAGGAAAGAGATGAAGAAAAATGCGTACGAGTATATGAGGGGCATGACATGGTCAAGAACCGCGGAATCCTACATGAAAGTGTTCAATAAACACGCAAAGGCTTTCTGAAATTTTGGTTTGAAATTTTTTATCACCGGCAAAAACTATAAATATCAGGATTCCAATAAATAGTCATTTGCTTGTTTACTAAGGTGATTGCATGGAAGGGAAAGATCCTTTTGAATCCGCTCGAAAAAGTCTGAAAGAGGCGATCGATGCTCTCAATGGGAAAAAACCCAAAGGTTCTCGCATTACCCACAAAAAAGGCTGGGCCGAGAGGTTCGTGAAGAGGGGTCTGAAAAGAGGACACTTCTGGATCTGGAGGGAGAACCGGGAGGTCCTGAACGACAAGAATTTTGTGAAGGTGAACGGCTTCGAAAGCCCGCGGGCGAAACTGGGTTTCAGGATCCGCTCAAATAAAATCAAGATCAAAAAGTTCAGAAAAACCCTTAAAAATCCCATAGGGTTTCACGAGGAGAATTTTGATGAATGGGTTCTCAAGAGGTGTGTGAAGGGGAAGGTAAAGGAAGGTGAGAAAGTAAAACGCCACCACCTGGTGGGAGATTACGACACAAACCAGAAAAAATGGACTGACAGGTTCGTTAAGGGAGGCCTGAAGAGAGGACACCTCTGGATCTGGAAGGAGAACCGCGAGGTTCTCGATAACAAAAACTTCGTGGAAGTGGAAGACTACGAGGATGAGGGGAAGGTTGGTTTTAACATCCGCTCGAAGAACGTCGAGCTGAAATGGCACTGGAAGAGCCTGAAGGAGCCCATAAAATTCCATAAGGAAAGCCTTGAGGAATGGCTCCTGAAGAAGACGATCCAGCACGGCGAAAAATTAATGGAAAAGGTGGGATGAGAATCCGATCTGCCCGAGAGATTTTTTATTTTAATTATAAATATTATAGAAATTATATGCGCCGATAGTCTAGCCTGGTAGGACACGGACAGGGAAATCCTGGTGTAAGCTTCCCAAGCCTGTAACCCGGGTTCAAATGACCCTTTTCAGAAAAGCGTCAACGGAAAAAGGTCTGAACGTCCCGGTCGGCGCATTATCTAAGCTTAACCGGGATGCAAAGATTTTCTTTGTTGTTTGCAGTTCTTCCGCAACACGTGCAGATAAATTTCGGGTTCGAAGTCAGTTTTTTAACCTTTTCCACATCAAATTTTCTTGCAGGTTTGGTTAATCTGCACATTTTATGTTCTGGTATATTGTCACAACTGCATTCTGAATCATTAACACAGCATTCATTTTCCATGTTAATCTATTCATTAAAAGGCTTTTAAATTCATGCGATCGGCGCGTTATATATTTATTTAAATCCAGAAATCAAAAACAGGTATTGATCTAAAATTGGGGGTTGAGTTATGGCTGATTATGCAGGCGTGGGGAGCAGGATAGTGGCGATCATAATAGATACCATCATTCTATGGATAATTGCAGTTATCATAGCTATTCCGTTGGGACTTCTGAGTGCGTTTACGGGAATGATGACGGATGTTACAGCGATGATGAACCTCTTCGCCAATGCAGCTATCTGGGGCACGTTTACAGTAGTTAACGCAATAATATGGATTCTGTATTTCTCCTACTTCGAATCCACCTCAGGGCAGACCCCGGGCAAGAGAGCGATGAGCATAAAGGTTACCAAGGAAGACGGGAGTAAAGCGACGTTCGTGGACGCTCTGGTAAGAACGATACTCAGGATCATAGACGGGATTTTCTTCTACATCCTGGGACTGATCATAATACTGGTAACAGAGAAGAAGCAGAGATTAGGGGACATTCTGGCAAGGACGATCGTTGTGAAGGCTTGATTTTTTCCTTCATCCTCTTTCCTCTTGGAATTTTACCCAAACAAATAAATTCAACCAAAACAATTATTGAACTATGGCTCTTGAAACGTTCGTTCTCATACTGCTCGCGACCGTGATAAACAGTTTTATAGGTTTGATAGGGGTTTTGACTCTTTGGATGAGGGATAAGTCACTTTCCAAAATCCTGATCATACTTGTCGCCTTCTCTGCCGGGGCCCTGCTGAGCGGGGCTTTCTTCCACCTGATGGCTGAATCCATCGAGGTGCTGGAAGCAATGACAGCCTTCATATACCTCATGATAGGGTTTATCGCGTTCTTCCTCATGGAGAGGTTTCTACACTGGAGGCATTGTCACGAAGGGAGGTGTGACGTCCATCCCTACACACAGCTCGTGCTTATCGGGGATGGCATACACAACTTCATTGATGGGGTCGTGATTGCGGCAAGCTTCATGGTGAGCATCGCTTTCGGGTGGGTCACCACCCTGTTAATAATACTTCACGAGATACCCCAGGAACTTGGGGATTTCGGGATTCTGGTTTATGGAGGTTTCGAAAAGATCCGAGCCCTCGGATTTAACTTCCTTGCCCAGGTCACATGCATAATCGGAGGGTTCGTGGGGTTCTTCCTTTTGTACACCCCGGAATCGATCGCCTTCCTCCTCCCTTTCGCGGCCGGAGGCTTCATCTACATCGCCTCCTCTGATCTCATCCCAGAGCTCCACAAGGAGGAGAACCTCAAGAAATCCATGTTATCGTTCGTGTTCTTCATAATAGGGATATTGTTCCTGTTGGGGATTAAGATCTTGGTGGGAGGATAGGTGAGAGTATGGATAAAAATAAACTTTGGAAGCTCATAGCTGCCATCATTATATGCCAGGTTGCCGCAGTTATAGGATCGGTTTTTACCGCCCCTTCCATCCCCACCTGGTACGCTTCTATACAGAAACCTGATTTCAATCCACCAAACTGGGTTTTTGCTCCTGTCTGGACAACCCTGTTCCTGCTCATGGGTATTTCTCTTTACCTTGTTTGGGACAGGGGTCTGGAGAAGAAAGGTGTGAAGCTAGCTGTTTATGTTTTCGGGATTCAGCTGGCTTTGAACGTTGTGTGGTCTCTCCTTTTCTTCGGGCTGCAAAATCCCTTTTTCGCTTTTGTTGAGATCGTTTTCCTGTGGATAGCAATTCTTGTAAACATCATATTATTTTACAGGATATCGAGAAAGGCGGGAATAATTCTGGTTCCTTACATATTATGGGTGAGCTTCGCGGCCTTCCTGAATTACAGCGTGTGGGTTCTGAACATCTAAACCCCGCATCCGCATTTTTTCATTCTGAGAATCTTTATCTGATCTTCGGAAGAATTGATAAACCTTTCCTGTTTTGCCTTTCCCTTTGCCAAGGATTGGTCAAGACAGCTTCTATGTTCATACCCTCGATTGCACATCTCCCTCGCCAGTTTTTCATGCCTTGCATATAGAGCTTTCAGTTTCCCCTTCCACCTAAGGGTTTCCGGGTGTTTTGAATACCCCCTCTTCCCCTCGGTCAGTATGGACCAGATCGCATGTATTTCCCTGTGCTCTCCCAGCAGGTGGTTTCTGCATAACTTCCCAGGAGGAATGTCCCAAACTCTCATAAAAATCACAAATAAATTATGCCTTACCACAATATAAAATATGTTATGGGATTCCCCGATAGCTCCCTTCTTGATCGCCCTCCTAATTCCACTCGCGTACAGCCTCAAGAAGAGAAAAAACCTGAAACCGATCCTGGCGATAATAATATGCTCGCTGGCGATGGTTGTTTTCTATCCGCTCATATACCATCTAGGCCAGGCGATTCCCCTCTTAGGATACACCATATGGAAGTTCATCCTATTCGTCTTCCTCCCGGTAATCACGGTCTTCTACGTGGAGCGGTGGGATTTGAAAACGATTTTGCCGAATCTGGGCGTGAGGAAGGAAAATATCAGGAAGAGCATAATTTATGGTGTGCTCGCGGCTCTCTTTACGATTGCGATCACCGTCCTCGTCACGACCTCTTCCCAGTTCGACCTGACCTACAGGGTCATCATGTTCTTTGAATCCTTTACAGAGGAGTTCTTCTTCCGAGGTTTACTCTTCCTCTATCTGCTCGCAAAGACCAATCGGAAGATAGCGTATGTCACCTCGATCCTCGGCTTCATCCTGATCCATCCCCAGCACTTCCTTTCGCCCTTTTTGATCTCAACCATCATGCAGGGAATCCTTCTCACGATAGTCACGGACAAAACGAAAAACATAATCGGAGCGTGGGTAGGGCATGGATTGAACAGGGTTTTCCCTGTGCTGATAAGAAGTTTTATTTAATTTACACAGAGATCCTCAATCTCCTCAATCGAAAGCTTTATAAACCCTAATGAATATATATTCAATATATATAATGAATAAATATTCGAAATAAACTTTAAGGAGGTAGATATTATGCCACGAGAAGATGGAACAGGTCCTTATGGAACCGGAGCTGTAGGCTTGGGTCTCGGGCCATGCGGAAGAGGAAGAATGCTTGCCAGGAGAAGGTTCTGGGCATGCAGGCCGTATCACACAGATCCGGAAAGAACAGATGATAGAGAATTTTTGAAACAGGAAAAGGGGATACTGGCGAAGGAAATAGAGATGATAGAGAAAAGGTTAAAAGAGCTGGAAGGCAAGAAGTAAATATGACTCCCAGACCCAGAATAGTGAGAAGAATATGGTGCAGACCGGGATTTACATACTTCAAGCCTGCAGGAGTAAGAACTGCTTCTCTGGAGGAAACGATATTAACTGTCGATGAGTTTGAATCAATACGTTTGAGAGATCATGAAGGTCTGGATCAGAAAGAGGCCGCGAAGAAGATGAACATTTCACAGCCCACCTTCCAGAGGATTTATGAATCCGCGAGGAAGAAGATAGCGGATGCGATCGTGAACGGGAAAGCCATAAGGATTGAGGGAGGGCGTTACAGGATGATGCATGCCTCTGGAAAGGGGAGAAAATTCAGGTAAAACAATTTATTTAACCTATTCCAATTATTAAAATCAGGTTTGTTAAATCCTTGAAATCGGGTTGTCTTATGGAGAATCCTGAGGTTCTGGGAAAGGAAGGAAAAAGGGTTGTTCTGCTCGGAAATGAGGCGATCGCGAGGGGAGCGATGGAATCAGGGGTGGGGGTTGTTGCTTGTTACCCCGGGACTCCGAGCTCTGAAGTTCCCATGACTCTGTCGGATGTCGCGCAGGAAACGAAAAGCCTTTATTTTGAATGGAGCACGAACGAGAAGGTAGCTTACGAGGTGTGCGCTGGAGCGGCGTGGTCTGGTGTTAGAGCGCTCACAGCGATGAAGCATTTCGGTCTGAACGTGGCGGCGGACTCTTTCTTCCCGGTAATATTCACAGGGGTGAAGGGAGGTTTTGTCGTGGTCGTGGCGGACGATCCGCTGGGTCACAGCTCTGCTCAATCAGAACAGGACACGCGTTTCTATTACAGGATGGGGAAGGTTCCCTGTCTCGAGCCTTCGGACACGCAGGAATCCAAGGATCTCACGAAGCTCGCCTTTGAGATCTCGGAAAGGTACGAAATTCCTGTTGTGCTTCGAATAACAACGATGGTCTCGCATTCTGCAGGGACCGTGAAGCTCGGGAAGATAAGGAAACCCAAAACCACAGGGAAGTTCGTGAAGGATCTGAAAAGGTATTACAATATCCGTCCTAACCTCCAGGTCCTGCATGCAAAACTTATCGAAAAACTTGATAAGATCGAGAAGGAATACGGGATGAGGCTTAACAGGATCGAGGGGAGGGGAAGCCTGGGGATAATAACCAGCGGTGTTTCCTATCAGTATGTCAAGGAGCTGGGCAGGCTTTCGAATGTAAAGATCGCGAAACTCAATCTGACTCATCCCATTTCGAAGGCATTCGTTTCAAAATTTTTGAAGGGTCTGAAAACAGTTATAGTCGTGGAAGAGCTTGAACCTGTTGTGGAAAATTTCGTCCGGGAGGTCGCGAAGGATGTGAACTCTGGGTTAAAGATACACGGCAAAGACATAATGTCAAGGGTTGGTGAATACACGCCCGACAGCGTCCTCCAGGCGGTCGCACCCATACTTAAGCTAAGGAAGCCGGACTTCAGAAGGCATGATCAGGACCTGAAGAAGATAAAGATTCCTGTTAGAAAACCTGTATTCTGTCCGGGATGCCCGCACAGATCGACCTTCTATGCAGTCAGGAAGGTTATGGGCGACAATGTGGTATGGGCGGGAGATGTTGGCTGTTACGTCCTCGGTATATTCGAGCCCTTTGAGATGCAGGACTTCATGATATCAATGGGGGCGAGTCTCGGTCTGACCCATGGGATAAAGAAGGTGAGCAAGCAGAAAGCTGTCGTGTTCATAGGGGATTCCACGTTCTTCCATAACGGCATGCCGGGTCTCGTCAACATGGCAAGGCACGGGACGAAGCCGTTGGTTATGATAATGGATAATGGTATAACAGCAATGACCGGTCACCAGCCGCACCCGGGAACGGAAATAGATGGTATGGGTATCCGGAGGAAACCCATTCTTATAGAGGATGTTGCCCGCTCCTTCGGGATAAAGAACGTCCGCGTTGTCAATGCCTTCGATCAGAAATCCCTGCAATCCGCCATTCGCGAGTTATCCAAGAAGGATGAACTCTGCGTTATAGTTTCCCGCGGGCTGTGCAGGCTTGTGATGAAGAGGAACGTTCGCGCCCAGGGAGGAACGCTGACGAAGTTCAAGGTTGTGAACAACCAATCGATTAACTGCAAGGAGCTCGTAAAGAAATTCGCATGCCCGGCCATGGTGATGAAAGGCGGGAAGGTCTTCATCAGGGAAGATGTCTGCCTGGGTTGTGGTGTATGCATGCAGCTTGCAGGCAAGGGGGACATCTCCCCGATTGTAAAGGGCAAAAAGGAGAAAGAATGACGTACAACATTTTGCTGACAGGGGTGGGAGGAGAAGGAGTTCTGGTTACATCTGTTATTCTGGCAAAGGCTGCAAATCTTGACGGTTATGAAGTTCGAGGCACGCAGCTGCATGGTCTTGCCCAGAGGGGCGGATCCATACCCACTCATTTGAGATTGGGCAAGAAGGTCTATTCGCCGATCATACCACGTTCGGAAGCTGACCTGATTCTCGGTCTTGAGCCCATTGAGGCCGCAAGGGCTTGCTTTTATGCAGGCAGTCACAAGACGAACTTCATAATAGACACCTATCCCCTAAGACCTATTTACGCTGATCTTCTGGGTCAGAAATACCCATCCAACGAAAGTATAAGCAAGATGATCGAGCCCTTTGCGAAGAAATTGATAATGGTGGATGCCTCGAACATCTGTTACAAGAAACTGGGAAACCCGATCTTCGGAAATGTGATGTGCGTAGGGGTCGCCTTGGCGAACGACATGCTCCCCATTAGCGAAAAGAATGTTCTCAGATCGCTGAAAGAGATTGTCCCGAGGGGACTGGAAAAGAACCTGAAAGCGTTCAGGATGGGAATGGATTTCAAGGGGTGAAAGTGCCCATTTTTAAAATTTGGTTTCTTCTATAGTTTTAACCGGGTGGTTTTTATGAGTGATTACATCGAGGTGGAGCCGGGGAGCATAATCCTGGACGTAAAGGGACACCACAGCATAGTCATATCAAGATATAGTGATTTTATTTTGTGCTATCAGTGGATCAAAGAGGAAGGGGAATTTTACAAGCTCACGCCGGAGCGTTGGGATGAATTCAAGTTTAAGTGGTTACCTGATAAACAGGACAAGAGAACGAAAGAAACCCTGCTGGAAAACGCAATGTCCGAGATCGTATTTAGACATGAGTTGCCCTCTGGAGTGGAAGAGGATTTCGTGATTTCTAAAATAGGGGAACTGAAAAGGAATTTATACGAGGGATGATCATCCCTCCTGTGATAAATTTAAGTCAATAACAACACCCGTGTCCGTTGCCTTGTAGATCGTTCTGTCCCCGTCCCTCATTTTCAGAAGTTTGCCCCCCTCCACTGCGTATTCTATCGCTTCGGTGGTGTCTTCTATCCCCTGGGAGATCAGTATCTCTTTGATCTTGTTCTCTGTGAAATCCAGTTTTGTCAGGTCTCCCTCATACCTTCCCTCGGCTTTTCCTATCTCTTCCATTTTAAAATACAGATCCGTGAAATCAACTTCTCCAGGAGGGAGGGGTTTCTTCTCTCTTTCACTGGTCATATATTTAGATTCGATTGACTAGTCTTTATAAACCCTTTAACTGTTCGCGGGTTGGATTTTCTTGGGAACATAGTAATTATAAAAAATTTCTCAACAAATTAAAAAGATCATATGAAAATTGGGGATCTTTTAAAGGGTGTTATTGAAGAGGGGTTGGTCCTTGAGGAGACTCATTTTCCAGGCGGGTCCTGGAGACCGGGGTGATTATTTTGGATTTTCTGAAAAGAATAGGGCTTAAACCAGAAGATCTTGATAAAGAGCCCACGCCGGAAGACCTGGGACAAATGCATTCCTTCACACCACAACAGGGCAGATACGCCAAGCACACGTATCAATTAAGCGACATTACCTCTGAATACCAGTGGGCTAAAAAAAGACTTATGATGGAAGTCGAATATCTTATAGCCCTAGGAAACGAATTTCAGAATTATTATGGAAGAAGGGAAAGACTCATTGAAAACCCCTTCAGTGAAACCCAGAAAGCAGCCCTTAGAAGCCTTTATGAAAACTTTTCTCCCGTTGATTTTAAGAATTTCAGTACAATGGACAATAAGACACATCATGACATAGTTGCAACAATCTTGCTCAGTCTCTATAAGATGCACAAGACAGGCGATATTGTCGATCCAGATCTTATGCAGAGGTCAATGCATGTAGGAAGAACCTCAGATGACATAAATAGCAATGTTTTCAGCTTAATGCTTTCCGATATACTTGCAAAATACTGGCTCCCTTCGTACCTTGGATTGTCAGAAATGTTCATTGAAAAAGCAGAGGATTGGCATGAAGTTCCGGAAGGGTATGAGAGACCTTTCACTGTTGTTGCAGGGCAGACACATGAACAATACGCAGTCCCTATACCCATTAAAAAGATTGCTTCGAACATAGTTGCGCAGATGGAGGAAGGGCTTGCACCTTTCCTTGTAAAAGAAAGCGAAAGTTACGGTCCTTTTAGATTTACAGGGAAAATGGGAGGGGCCGTGGGTAATGATTCTGCAATGCATGCAGCTTATCCTGGACATGAATGGAGATCGTTTTACAGGAAATTTATCGAAGATCTTGGTCTGGAATACAAAGAAACGAGCGATCAGAACGAGTCCAACATGAGAATTCTGCAATTTTTTGAACACGTAATAAATGCAAATGACCCACTTTTGAAGTGGGGTGATGATTACAGTTCATATCTGAGCAGGAAAATGCTCAAGAAAAAAGTAGGAAAAGGTTCAAAGGGCTCTTCTATAATGCCACAGAAGATAAATCCGTGGAGAACCGAGGGGGCGGAATTCTTCTTATATGAAGCCAACGCAGAACTGGCTGTTTACCACCTGCTTGCAAGACAAAGGAAACAGGGAAGTCTCCAGAGGTCTGCAGCAAGGAGATATATAGGAATCCCTTTTTCCAATATAGTTATAGCGATAGCGAGGATAGGGGAGGATCTGAAAAAGACCTTTCCAGATTACGAGGGAATAGAAAAAGAACTTTTAGAACACCCAGAAATTGCCTCCGCAAGCGCGCAGATGATTCTCAGGGCAGGAGGCGTTCCTGATGCCTACGACAGAATGGTTGAACTTACAAAAGGCAAACAGGTAACACCGGAAATTATTGGAGGGGTTGTTGACGAGATGGTTTCAGTAAGGGAAATAACACCTGAAATAGGAAAGGATGTGAGAGGGATATTCATTCATGAGAACAATGTTGGCGATGCGCTGGAGATAGCCTGCAGAGACCTGAGGAGCGCAAGGGAAACGAACGAAAGGCTAAGGGAAGTTTATCACCTGGATGTATAAATTCTCAAAAAACTGAAATTTAAATTAATAATACCTCTATATATAATAATTATTTCATGGGCCGGTGGTCTAGTGGTTATGACGCCGCCCTTACAAGGCGGAGGTCGCCAGTTCAAATCTGGCCCGGCCCATCACAATTAGAAATAGTGTATTTTCGTAAATGCCAATCCACCCTTTCCCTTATCTTCTTTGCATTGTGTTCATTTATAACTTCCATACCAAGAGATGTATGATCTACATACTTTTTCTTAATTTCTTCATCGCCCTCATCAGGTACAAGACATAACATGGGTGTGCCCCTGAAAACTTTCCACAAATCCTTTAATGTTTCGAAATTTTTTCCGTATCTGTCATATGATTCTGATGTCACTATTAAATCTACATGACATTCGTTTTTTAGACATTCTGCCATCCTGATTGCTTCTTTTTGTGTGGCCTTATCGTGATACGGTCTGGACACCATTTCCTCGGGTTCGTCCAGTCCTATAGTGATAATCGAAACATAACAATCATCGTAAATGCCCTCCAGAACAGGTCCTATTATATTGGGATGTTTTCCGTATTGAAAAAATCCTTGAACACATACACAGTACGGGGTGTAAAAATGGAGCACGCGCTTAGAACCTTCTTTCATTTTTTACATATGTCGGTTAATTTTAAATAGATAATCAAGCTATGGAACCAAAAAGAATTTTAAAGCTTGGTTCCAATTTTTTATTACTCTCTTTTTAAATCTAAAGGTCAGAGGGGTCGGATGGCTAAAAAGAAGGCGCATGAGGAGTTGGTGGCGAAGTTCAATGAATTCTTGGAGAAGGTTTACAAGAAAGAGCTCATCAAGGCCTCGAATGAGGGGAACCCCCTCGTGATAGAGTTCTCGAAAATTTACGATCCCGACCTCTCGGATTTGCTTTTGAAGGACCCGGAAAGGTTCTTCGGGATAGGTTATGAGGCCCTAGACCAGATCGAGCTCCCGAATCCTGTTAAACTGAAGGTGGAGGGGATTGACGTAACGAATATAAGGGATCTGAGATCGAGGCATATCGGGAAGTTCAGCTGCGTGGAAGGGGTCGTTCGCAGGGCTAGCGAGATTCGTCCCGAGATCATTGAGACCGTGTGGGAGTGCCCTGACTGCAGTGAATTGATAGTGCAGCCGAGGAAAACGAACATCATACTGAAACCCTTCCAGTGCACGAAGTGCGGGAACAAACAGGGACTGAAACAGGTTGACAGGAAAATGATAGATACGAGGTGGATAACAATAGATGAGCCGTTCGAGCTGACCGAGGGGGAGAGGCCTTCCCAACTGAACGTCCTGCTCTCGGAGGACCTGGTTTCCCCTGAAGGGAGGAGGCTGACCGATCCGGGAAACAGGATAAAGATTACGGGGATTCTGAGGGAGATCCCGAAAGGTAAATATTATTCCGTAAAGCTTGATTTCTATCTGGATTCGAATTTCGTGGAGCCCGTGGAGATCGGGTTGCAACACCTGGAGATAACCAAGGAGGATGAGAAGGAGATCAAGAAGTTCACGAAGGACCCGTTGATTTATGATAAGCTCGTTGATTCGCTCGCTCCCTCCCTGTACGGGATGAAGGAGATAAAGGAATCGATAATCCTACAGCTGTTCGGGGGCGTTCACAGGACCTTGAAGGACGGGACGCACTTCCGAGGGGACGTTCACATTCTTCTGATAGGGGACCCTTCCTCGGGGAAATCCCAGCTCATGAAGCTCGTCCCGCAGATCGTCCCTCGGGGGAAGTATGTGAGCGGGAAGGGGGTATCAGTTGATTATGATGATCCCGTGATTTTCATGGAGCATGGGCAAATAAAGACAGATTTAATAGGGAAGATTATTGACAAGTATTATAAAAAAGACGATCATGGGGTCTTCGTTCCTGTAAAGAATATCAAAGTTCCATCATTTGATCCAACTACCTATAAAATATCATGGAGGCCAGCAAGCAGTGTTTACAGACATGCACATAAAGAACCACTGCACAAGTTATCACTCAAGACAGGAAGGGAACTCAGGGTCACGGCAGGCCATTCTGTTTATTTGCTGCAAAATGGAAAAATAACCACTAAACCTGCAAAGGAAATAAAAGAAGGTGATTACGTAGTTTTGCCATCTTCAATTCCGGGTGCACACGAAAGGGTAACTGAAATAAATTTGATAAAAGAAATATCAAAGTTATCAGAAGGTGACAACAAAAACATACTGGTCGTCACGAAAAATGGAAAGAAGACTATGCATATAGATAATTTCAAGGCTCATGATAACGTGGATAATCATAAGCTTAAATGTAGGTTTTCTGATCACATTATCCCTGGAAAAATAAATGTCGATAAAAAACTGATGTGGCTTCTGGGATTATATGTTGCAGACGGTTCTCTGACAGAGGATTCCAGCCTTTCAAGGAAGATAAAGTTTGACGTAGCCTCGAAAGATAAAAAAATTCTCAGAAAAATAAAAACAATATCCAATGAACTTTTCAATGTAGAACCTCGAATTTACAAGAGAAAGGATTCCGACTGCTACAATGTTTATATATATGACAAAATAGTCTATCTTCTTTTTAAGGAAATTCTAAAGGTTGGTAGGAGTGCAAACACCAAAGATGTTCCGAACATAGTCTTTAACGTCTCACCGAAGGCCCAGACTGAATTCATAAAAGGGTGGTTCGAGGGAGACCATGGAGTAACTATATCAAAGAGGCTCATGTCGGACATTATGTACCTTTATTATATGAATAAAGCCATAGCAACATTCTCTCGCAGGAGAATTAAAAGGACGGTGGAATTCCCTGACGGGCACACATCTGACATTGATAGGGAGGTATTCGAACTAAAAGCACCTGTTCCATTCAAGAAGTTCAAAAATAAACATTCATTTCCTCCTCTTTCACAATTTAGCTTGGATTTTACAGAAATTCTTAGGAAAACCCAATACATCAGGGCCTCACCTTCATCGAAAAAAATTATGTTCTCAAAGTACAGGAATTTGCTCTTTGACAGACTCGCGTTAATAAGGGAAAATTCAACTTCAAGAGAATTGATGAAATCTTTTGGTATGAATAATATTAGATCATGCAGAGCCTACCTAAGAATATTACATAAAAAGGGGCTGATTGAAATAAAAACTACTGTAAATAATCGAAATGTTTATAGTCCCACTAGAAATGCGAAAGGTATTCTTGAAAAATACAAAGAGTTTATGAAGATACTGGAATCGGATTTTGGTTTTGTACAGGTAATGAAAAATGAAAAGGTTAAATCAAGCAGTAAATATGTGTATGATTTTTCAGTGAAAGGATGTGAAAATTTTATTGCAGGATTTGGTGGGATAGTGTGTCACAACACTGGAGCCGGGCTTACCGCAACCGTTACCAAGGATGAGCAGTTCATGGGAGGATGGGTTCTGGAGGCGGGAGCGCTGGTGTTAACGAACAAGGGCCTGCTCGCGATAGATGAGTTCGAGAAGATGAATCAGGATGATCAGATCGCGATGCACGAGGCGCTGGAACAGGGGAGCATTTCGATCGCGAAGGCATCGATCGTTGCTACTCTCCCCGCCCAGACATCCGTTCTCGCGGGAGGGAACCCTAAGTTCTCGAGGTTTGATCCCTACATGCCGATCGCGAAGCAGATAACCATTCCGGATACGCTGTTAACGAGGTTTGATCTTAAGTTCGCCCTGAGGGACGTCCCAGAGGGGGAGATGGACAAGAGAATAGTGGATCACGTATTGAAAACGAGGGAGGAGGATTTCGAGGGATCGAAACCGAAGATAGACCAGGAAATGGTGAGGAAGTACATAGCGTACACGAAACAGAACTGCGAACCGGAGCTAACGCCGGAGGCGGGGAAGATCCTGAGGAGGTTCTACATAAACACCCGGAAGCGAGCGGAGGGAGGGGGCGGTCCGATTCCCATCACGCTCCGTCAGTTCGAGGCATTGATAAGACTTTCAGAGGCCTCCGCCCGGATACAGTTAAGTAATGAGATAAGGAAGGAGGACGCGCAGCGTGCGATCAGGCTCATGCGTTTTTCGCTCCGCCAGCTTGGTTTTGACACTGAAACCGGACAGATAGATATAGACCGCGCGGAAGGGGCGGCGGTTACCTCCACCGAGAGATCGAAAATAAGAATGGTTATGGACATAATAAACGATCTGTCCGAGAAGACCAAGGAGATCGCCCTGTCCGAGATCCAGAAGCTGGCGAGGAAGGAAGGGATAGAGGAAGTGGATGATATAATAGAGAAGCTGAAAAGAGAAGGCCTGCTTTTCGAGCCTAACCCAGGTTACGTGCAGAAGGTTTAAATAATTCATTATCTATTGTTTGCTATGAGTGGGCTAGGATATGTTGAATTAACAGAAAAAGATCCGGAAACGGGGTATTGTTTTACAAGAAAACCTGATTGTGTGTGGGAATGGATGAATGAAATTGATAATATGTACAAAGTTATTGATATGGCATTGCAAAACAATACAGGAAAGAAAATTTTAATTAATCCGCCTGCAAAACATTTTTACGTGAGTCCCGAATAAGTATACAAATTTATACGTCTTTCGCTAATAATTTCTTATGAACTGCCCTAAGTGTAGTGGTGGATCGTACGTTTCGGATGAGGAAGTGGTGAAGGTCCTGGAGAACACCACGCCTATTAAGGTTATTCTAAAGGTTACGTATGTGTGTAGATCTTGCGGGGAGAGGTTCTCGAGGGTGTTCTCGGAGGATGTTGAGGCAAAGAGAAAGGAGGAGTGGGGTCCCTCTCCAGGGATGCCGACCTCTGAGCACGCGGCGAGGCCCGCGCATGCGGTAGAACCAGCGGACAGGCTGAGATTCCTGGACAAGATCTAGCGGATCTCGATGTCCATGCAGATCTTCCAGACCTTTGGCTTGTAAGGAAGGACCTTGCGCGTATCGATTTTCTTTACCTTCCTCTTCATGGTTTTCACCGTATTTCTTACCATATCCTCGGCTTCCCTGAATCCCTCCTCGGGAGCCCAGTAATAGAAATGTATCCATCCCCCCTTATTTTTCAGACAGCTTATCGCCAGGGAGAGGTATTCGTAAGCTCCTTTGGGGTGGGGCATCACGATCCGGTCGCATTTTCCAGAGTATTCGGGACATCTTTCCCGGACATCACCAGAAATCGGAACGACTTTATCCCCAACCTTGTTTATCCTTATATTTTCTTTCATGTACTCGAAAGCCCTGGAATTCATTTCGATCGCGTAGATTTTTTTCAGTTTTTTATTTTTCTTTGCCATGATCACGGGATAGGGACCCACCCCGGCGAACATCACCATTACGGTTTCCCCGGATTTTATTTTTTCCGCGATCACTTGCCTTTCCTGGGATTCCCTGGGGGAGAAATAGACTTTGGAAACGTCCAATCTAAATCTGCAGTTGTGTTCTTTGTGGGTGGTCTCTGTTTCCTTCCCCAGGATTACCTTGAACTTCCTCAAGCGATATTTTCCCTCCCTCTTGCTCATCTTCCTGCAGACCGTTTTTACGTGCTTGTGAACCTTTTTCAGAGCTTTGGCTATCTCCTTTTCTTTCTTCTCGAGTTCTTCCGGGATCTCTATTACCGCGATATCCCCCACTATATCGAAGGAGGTCTTCAGGGATCCCATCTCCTTCCCCGGGATCTTCCCCTTAAGAAGGTCGCGGATTCTCATGATTTATATATTCATACTATTATTTTTATATAAAAAATTCATCCAAAATTTGGCTTTTCCAATAAACAGTTCAGGCTCCTTCAGGAAGGAAACGGGGTTTTTAAGTCCTTGTGACTAGTATAGAAGTATAAAAAACAGGGGTAAAAAATGGAGTTCGGGGGGATGGATTTTTTCCTTGGGGAGATCGAGGAGATAAGGGACATTGTAAAGGGGATGGAGCTCGAGGTTTCAAGTGAATACGAAGAGGAGGATCAGGAGGGTGAACCAGAGGAGGAGTATTCAGAATCCCTTGAGGGGGATCTGAAAGAATATCAGGAAAGGTTTAGAAAGTATGTGGAAAGCCTGGAAAAGGAGATCCGGAGTCTTTACCGGGAAAGAGGGGATGAACCGAGAGAGGGATACGCTGAAAACGGGGAAAAGGTCAAAACACCCTGGGAGAGAGGACACAAACTCGGGTGTGGGTGTCCGGGATGTTCAGCCTACCGGGAGTCCCACGGGATAGAGCTCGGGAAAAATCAGAATTCTGATCTTAAATTCCCTGATCTGAGGTTCGGTTCCAAAAAAAGCGAGAGGAGAGAGGAATATCAGGAGAGCGGATCGAAACCCTGCGGGGGAAAACACTATCATTTCTTTCATGGGAAGCGCTCGGAATTCAAGAGACTGCTAGGAAATTATGCCAGGAAACTGAATTTAAATCTGGCAGGGTATTAAGGTATTTAAGATTTAGTTTGTTACTAATTGGATATGAAAACTATCTACACAGTGCGAGATCTTGAAGGGAAAGGAGAGGTTGAGATAGTCTCGCCATCTCTGAGGAGAATTATAAACCTCAAGCCCGCCGGATACGATTGTTACATCGTGAATATTAGTTACGGGGATGGTATGAGCAAAATCAGCAGGAAAATTCCCAGGTTTCCAAAGATAATAAAGCATGAGGATCTGATTGGCTTTCTGGAGGGAGAGACTGTGGGTTTGCCTAGGGATATTATAGAAGAAATCAAAAGTGTGCATCCATATTTTATCGCTAAAAGGACAGAGATTTTGAAAGAATTGAGGGATAAAGACGACCGCATTAAATATCAGGAAAAGCAATTAAAATACAACCATTCAATTAAAGAACTCAAGAACCGACTTTTCGAATTAGAAAGGGATGTGGAAAAATCGGAAAGTGACTTCAAGGCTATGAAAAAGAGGAAATGCGATCTTGGAAAGGAGATCAGAAACCTGAAAAGAGATCTGGTTGGATTGAAAAAATACAGGGATGATCGTGACTGGGAAAAAAATTATCGGCAACTTTCTTGCAAGTACAAACAGTTAATTCTGACGCTGATAGAGCCCTCAAAGAAAAGCAAGGATGAAAAAATACTCGGTGGTTCTGTGAATCATCATCTACCCAAAGGGTCGGACGAATTCATGAGATATCTGGCCAGGATTCCGGTTATTGACTCCATATGGACTTCACGTCTGGAAGGAAAGCTCCTGAGCGGATTTAAATGTGACGGCAAAAAGATTCAGTTCTACTATAATGACGGGGTGAAAACTTTAATAATAGACGGCATCACCGTTGCGAGGGACAAATTCGAATACGATGCGGTAGAGGAAATTATAAAACAGGAACTTGAAGGGTTTTTTTAATTTTATATATTCCGTTGGTAAAGGTATAGTATGCTAGAGCTCAAATTCGATCCTAGAAAGGGGATATTCGCGAAGGAGATAGAGACAGTGGAAAAACTAGCCAGGGATTTCTTCGGGGATCGGAAAAAGAACGAAATTTCCCTCCTGCCCGAGGAGGCGATGTATTTAATGCTTTTCAGGAATGCGGTCGTTCTGGACAGGAAGGGTAAGGAGATTGATTTCAATTCGCTGGCTAAAAACTTTGTTGGGGAGGAGCCCAGGCTGTTCATAAGGTATAACGCTTACAGAGACTGGAGGGACAGGGGTTTGGTTACGAGAAGGTTTAATGAGAACGTCCAGGGGAAACATTCGAAGAAAACGTATAAGAAATACCCCTCCCAGAAGTTGAGGCCGGAGAGGCTGAGAGCGAAGGCGTACTGGTATCCTGATTCCCTGTTTTCGGTCCTGGACAAGGAGAGCGTGGGGAAGGAGTTGTTCGAGAAATACTGGATAGGACAGTATGGAGTGTACAAGCAGGAAAGGGGGAAGCAATCGAAACTCGATTTCTTTGAGACTATATTCCTCGCGAAGCACTTCGGGATCGAGATCGTGAACAACGAAACCGGGGAGAGGATGAAGCCGGAGGAGATCCTTAAAGAGGTTGTTAAAAAGAGGGAATACGCCAAACAGCTGTATGATATATATGAGGACTGGCGGATGAAGGCGTACGTTGTGAAAACCGGATTCAAGTTCGGTTCGCACTTTCGTATTTATTTCCCCGGGGCCTCGCCCGTGAAGGAGGACAAATGGATCCACTCGAAACACGTTCTACACGTGTTCCCGAAGGAGCAGAAACTCCTGATCTCGGAGTGGTCGAGAGCTGTGAGGGTGGCGCACGGGGTTAAGAAGACGTTCATACTCGGGATCCCGGAGCTGAAAAAGAAGGATTACATAGACTGCCAGGCGGACTTCATGACCTACAGGAGGAAGAAAGGGAAGGGGGTGTGGGTTCGCGAGACTCCCAAGGACAAACCGAGATACATGCTGGTTTCCGTCTCGGAGGACGAGCACATCGGAGGGGTGGAACTCGCCTCAATGTTAAAAAAGGCGAAGGACACGGGCCTGAATTTGCTTCTTTCAATAACCGATCGTGAGACCTCGATAACGTATTATGAGCTCAAGAAGATAATTCTCCCGAAATCGAAATACGAATATTACGAGATAGAGTGGTTCAAACCGTAATATTGGCACTTTGCATTCTGGCAAGATATTCCCGATACCTTTATTCTCTGGCTTACAAATAACTTCTGTATTCCAAATTGGGAACTAAAAGCCCGGTTCCGTTATCCAGAGAATGTTTTTGTATGGGGAAGAATTTTTCTTTTGGGACGGAAATATCATATTCCATGAGATAAATTTTATCTCCCTGGTCTTGAAGAAGGTAAAAGTCAAGGAGATCCGCCCTGCCATCTATCTTCTGGATGGGAGATGATTTTTTACGTAAAATACGCTGGTATCTATGACTATTATTTTCTTTTATTTGATCGGAATCTATTTCTGAAAATATACCCAGATCGTATTTGGGGGAAATGTGAGTGTGACCGATTTTTCTAACAAACCCATAGCCCTTTGATTCTACGTGATCGCAGAAATTGCCCAGGTCATTGTAAAACACGGCTATGTCAAAATCACTGGGATTCCTGTAAAATTTGCCTTCGGTTAAACCTAGAGCTACTCCACCCACTACGTATATGTCGGTGTCGGTTCCCTTTACAAATTCACCCAGCATTTGCATGTCTTTTTCGAGCAGTTCGTGCTCATTTTGAGTCAGATTGCTGGATATTCTCGGGGAAATGATGAATTTCATACAAAATAATTGTAATTCTGTTTTTAAATGTTTTTTACTACTTAAAACTAATAATTATCTCTAAACTCACACCCTCAACAGTGGTTAATCTTTTATGCTTAACAGCTCCTTCATCCCTCTGGCGTGGCCCGCTCCTATCACACAAACAATTTTATTGAATTTTTTCAGGAGTTCTTTCAGGTTTCTCGTCATGATGGCGTTCCTGTTCTCCACCAGGACCTTGTAGAACCCCGGGAGCTCTTTCCGGAAGTGTTTCATGGCTTCTTCGATCAGATTTTTCGGGGGGACTCTGGAAAGATCTATCTCGATTTTCTTCCCGAACGGGTAGGCCAATCCGAAAACCGCCTTTACCAATAACCAGAGAAGTTTCAGCTTCTCGGAGAGGGGGATCTTCCTTATCCCGAGGAATGTTCTCTCTATCGGCTGGTCTATGAAGGCGAAGGAAATTCCGAACTCCCTTGCTATCTCGATCCCTCTCAGCATCTCGGATCCGGGTAAAACCCCTGTCTTCTCCCCGAAATACCTCTGGAATCTTTTCAGTACCCAGTATATAAGGAAGGTGAAAACCCCGAAAGTCCTTATCATCCGGATCGAACTCCCCCCTTCCTCTGCCTTCAGGGCGTAGTACCTGTTTAGATCGAGCTCCAGGGCTATGCAGTCGGGCTTTTCCCTTTTAACGATCTTTCGAATGCTCTCCAGGCTTTCTCTCGCTATGTGCGAGGTGGGGACGAGGATTATTTTGGGCATAATATATAAACCCTCTTTCAAAATAAAAATTAAAAATAAGGGGGGTTCAATATGATGACGGTTTTTGAGGAGATCAAGAAGCAGACTTTGACCTTGATGACTGCTGCCCTGGGTTTCGTGGCGGCCCTTATCTGGAAGGACGCGATATCTGCCTGGCTTGCTCCGCTGTACCAAAGTGCTGAGGGTGCGATGGGTTTAACAACAGCGGCGGTAGTGGTGACAGTGGTTGTGGTGATCGTTACAATGATAATGGCGAAGCTGCTTGCTCCGAAAGAGGCGAAGGAAGCGGGGAAATAATAACGTTTTTGGCAGAAAAACGATATCTAGAGAGCAATAATAAGCTTTATAAGCCATAAATTTAACTATTTATTAGTGACGATTATGAAAAAGATACTTGACATAGGATCTTCTTGCGGAAGCTGGGCCTTGATGCAGGCATTGGAAAATCCAGAACACGTGTATGTCAATGTGGACATCGATCAAAAATGTTATAAAATAAATTCTCCGGAAACTGCATACAGGTTTCTGATTGGGCAAGCGGTTCTCAGGGCACAGGAAAGGTTAGAGCTGGATCCCAATGACAGGAAAACAGGAGGTGCTGTTTTATATCTCGGTCAGGAATTCGTCGCGGATGGCGGGGGAGAAGACAATCTGGCAATAGGAATTTTGGAAAATCAGAAAGATGGGATAGCTTTGCTCAACGAAAAGGCGGACATACCTTTCGGGGATTATCTGGGGATGAACGGAAAAACGATAAGGGAACTTCTTCAAGAAGATATGCCAGAGGAGACGGAAATGGTTCTTGAGGCAAGAATGCAAAATGTTTATCACGTAGTTGGTGACTTGAATCAACTTCCGTTTAAAAATCAATCTTTAGATTATGTGAGATCAAGCGGAACATCCAAAAATTATGAACGGGATTCTGCGATAGGAAAAGCTCAGGAAGTTCTGAAAAGTGGGAAAATCAAAAAATCTGTAGATGGCATAAAAACCGTATTTTAAACCTTAATAATTTCGAGCGCCTAAAATATAATCTATGGGTAGGCTTACCTGGATCCTGATAATTCTGAATGTCGTGATTTTCGAGCTGGTTTTCTCCATGCCCGAGAGTCTCATGGATACCGCTTTTAACCTGCTCGCTTTCTCCTCCCCCCAGATATTCGAGGTGTGGAGGTTGTTCACTTCCCTGTTCGTGCATGCGAGCGCTTCCCATCTCTTCTTCAACATGCTCGGTCTGTATTTCTTCGGGAGGGTCGTGGAGGAGGAGCTGAATCCAAGGAGATTCCTCCTGCTGTATTTCATCGCTGGTCTCGCGGGATCGCTCGTTTACGGGCTCACCTCAGCGAACCCGGTTGTGGGGGCGAGTGGATGTGTTTTCGGACTGATGGGATACGCGATGATCATGAAACCGAAAAAAATGATAAAACTGTATGTCTTCCCCCTGCCCCTGGGGATAATAGCGATAATATTCGCGATCATCGAGAGTATACTTGTGTATTACGGGGAAGTGATCTCAGGGGTCGCTCACATCGCCCATGTCGCGGGGATGTTCACAGGGATCGCCTCCGCCTTCCTGGTGGATACCAAACGTGCGGCGAAGTGCTCTCTGTGGTTGGTGTTGTTCGTGGTTATTCTCGTCCTGCTCGGCCCGGTGTTCGGTCTGATAATAGGGATCGGCAACCTCCTGCTCGGGGCGATTGACTTCGTGGTGGGGATCGTCCTCTACGGGCTGGCCAAACTGATCGGGGTGATTTTGTGGTAGTGTTTAATCAATTTATTCTCCTGAGACACAATATTAATCATGCCAAGGATAAAGAGCAGGTTTCTAGCGGAGGATATCCCTCCCGGAAAGGTTATTGATACTCTGGCGAAAAGGATTCTTGTGGATGGTTTTCACATAGTGGTGGATCTCGAGCGATCGAAAGGGACGTACATGGTGGATGCGAGGGACGGGAGGAAATATCTGGACATGTATTCGTACTTCTCGACCCTCCCGATCGGGCACAACCATCCGAAGATGACGGACAGGGATTTCCTGAGGGAACTGAGAGCCGCTTCGCTCGAGAAACCCGCGAACTCGGATGTTTACACGGAGGAATACGCTGATTTCGTGGAGGCCTTCAATGACTTCGCCCGCCCTAAATTCATGAAGCATTTCTTCTTCATCTCCGGGGGAGCGCTCGCGGTGGAGAATACTTTGAAGACGGCGATGGACTGGAAGATCAGGAAGAATTTCGCAAGAGGTTCGAAAGGGGAGCTGGGAAAGAAAGTGATACATTTCAGGGAGGCGTTCCACGGGAGGTCGGGCTATACGCTCTCCCTGACCAACACCGCGGACACCAAGATAAAGTATTTCCCCAAGTTCAAGTGGCCCAGGGTCTTGAATCCCAAGCTTCGTTTCCCTGTCACGGAGAAGGTTATGGCAGAGGTGGAAAAGAACGAGAGGAAATCCCTGGCCCAGATAAGCGCCGCCCTGGACAGATACCCGAAGGATATATCCTGCCTGATAATAGAGCCCATACAGGGGGAGGGGGGTGACAACCACTTCCGGAAGGAATTCCTGCAGGCTTTGGAAAACGTTTGCAGGGAGAATGATATAATGTACATCCTGGACGAGATCCAGACCGGATTCGGGGCGACAGGGAAGATGTGGGCTTTCGAGCATTTCGGGATCAAACCGGATATAATGGCGTTCGGGAAGAAATCCCAGATATGCGGGATCATGGCTTCCGGGAAGGTGGATGAGGTTAAGGAAAACGTATTTCACGTGTCGAGCAGGATAAATTCCACCTGGGGAGGGAATCTCGTGGATATGGTCCGCTGTAAGCGTTATCTGGAGATAATAATGCAGGACAACCTCCTCAAGAACGCGGAGAGGATGGGGAGGTATTTCCTTCAAAGGCTCGGGGAGCTTGCGGAGAAGCGAAAGGAGGTATCTAACGTCCGTGGCCGCGGGTGTTTCGTCGCGATGGAGATGCCGAGCATGAGGGAAAGGGATGATTTCCGGAGGAGGTGCTGGAAGAATGGTCTGGCGGTTCTTGCCTCCTGGCCGAGATCCATTCGTTTCCGCCCGCCCCTGACCGTGAATGAAAAGGAGATAGATGAGGCGATCGAGAAATTAGAGAGATCGTTCAGAAAATAATTTATTCCATTGAGCGTTCCGCTTCTTCCAGAACTTCTTCTCTTGGCTCTCCCGGTTTTGGAGGTTCTGGTTTTTCTTTGGGTCTCGGAGGCCTTTCCTTCCTTCCCATATCCTGGATCCTGTCGCTGCTCATTATCAGGGCAGTAACGGTTGAGAAGAGAACGGATAACAGAATGACAAGGAATATTATGTTCACTATCTGGTTCCCGATCTCAGGGGCTCCTATCCCGGCCAGGAACATCGCAATTATGGGCGCCATTGCCGCTGCGGCCAGGCCTCTCGGGGCGACGAAGCTCATGAGTATGAGGTCTTTTCTGTCGAACTTCTTCCTTTCCTTCCCAAGGGTCGGTATCAGGAACAACGGGCGTGAAAAGAATACCACTAAGAAAAATGCGAAGGCCAGGAAAAGCTGGCTGGGATCGAGAGGTAGCATGACCTGGGCTCCGAGCAAAGTGAAAACGGAAATCCTGAGCATCTCCGAGAGCTGATCCTCGAACCTTTTGACGTCCTCCTTCTCCCTGTCTGAGAGGACGAGATTCCCGGATATGAGGCCGCAGATGGCTACCGCGAGCATCCCTGAACCTCCCACGTTCTCGGCGAGGGCGTACGTTATGAGGGCTATTGAGAAGAGGATGAGGGATGAATACTCCCTCAGCATGCCCTTCATTATCTTGGCGACTGCGAATCCGATCACTATCCCTGTCCCCACCCCCGCGACTATCATCTGCCAGAACTGGGCGAGGTACTTCATGGGCTCGAAGAGCGCGCCTGGCTGCATCACAACGAGGTCAAGGAAGATTATCGGGAGGAGAACTGTCAGGGGGGAATTGAAGATGGATTCCACCTTTATGATCGCGAGCGCTCTCCTTGACCTGTGGAGGGCGCGCTCGAAAGCGTATAAAACCCCTGTTCCCGTCCCGCCTATCACCGCCCCTAGCAGGAGGGCGTAAACGGGATCGAAACCGAACATCAGGTGAGCAACCAAACCCAGGAACGCCGTACTGAATACAACGCCCACAAACGCCAGGTTAACGGAAACGTCAGAGAAGCGCTTGAAAACCTTCCAGCTCAGGTTGAACGTGCCAGTGAAAACGACAAGGATCAGGGCGAGGACACGGAGGAAATCAGGGACGGCTCCCATCGCGGTTACGTCAACCAGCACGACATCCACGTACTGCATCACAACAGGGTTCATGAAAACCGTCGGGCCCAGAACCAAACCCAAAAGAAGGAGGAAGAAGGTGTCGGGAACCCTCGCTTTTTTGAGAAGGTTCGCTATGACCACCCCGAAACCGAGCAAGAAAGCGAAATAGGTCATTGTAAGCGTGATATCGAAAGCCATAATTAATATTAAATCGGGCTATTTAAAAACTTTGGAGGGAATTTGGTTTTGAGGGGAGAAGATATTTAATATCCTTTCGCTAAATCTTTTCTATTATGAAAACCGTGATCTTAACGCACTCGGACTGCGACGGGATCTGCGCCGGGGCGATCGCTCTATCGAAGTTCCCGGGAGCGGAATTGTTCTTCACGAAACCTGTTTCCTTCTATGAGGATCTGGGAAGATTCGAGGCGGACCGGATCGTGATAACTGATATCGCGATCACCAGGAGGGAGATGACGAACGTTGTGAAGCTCCTGGAGGAGAGGAGCAAGACTTGCGAAATCCTCTACTTCGATCATCACTTTCTCCCTGAAAAGGTTAAGGTGAAACTGGCCAAAAACCTTAAGGCGTACGTGAACGGGGAGGCGAGCGCTTCCGAACTGATATACAGACACTTCCAGAAGGAGATCCCGAGGGAAAGGGTGTGGATCGCGATCTACGGGGCGATAGGAGATTATTCCCAGCATACGGAATTCGTGGAGGAGAGGATCAAGAACTGGGACGCGAGAGCATTGTATTTCGAGGCCTGCACGCTCGTCCTGGGAATAAAGGACGAGCATTTCGAGAGGTATGATTCGAAGAGGATGATAGCGAAAACATTGGCGGAGGGCGGGAACCCTTCGGACGTTCCCGGTCTTGTGAAAGTGGCGAAAAAGGTCGTTAATGATGAGTTTGATCTTTACGAGATCGTGAAGAAGCAGGCGAAATCCGTGGGGGATGTGGGGTTCGTGAAGGACATTGCTTTCTTCGGCTTCAGGGGTCCTTCTGCCCTTTTCGCGGCGACAGTTACGAAAGCGAGGGTTGGCCTTGCCCTGCACACCAGGAGAAATTATCTGGACATAACCATGCGTTCGCGGGATTACTCGATCCCCCTGAACGTCCTGGCAGAGGACGCGGCTGAAGCTGTTGGTGGATCAGGAGGGGGTCATCCGCAGGCCTCGGGAGCGAGAATTCCTCTGAATAAGTTTAATGATTTTGTCAAGAAACTGAACAGGCTTCTCGGTAAGTATCCGGCAAAGTAAACATCTGTTAAGCATTTAAAAATTTTCTTAATATTAATATATTACTTAATAGTAATTATTTGGTTAATGGTGCTAAAATGCAAAGCTATCTTGCCAGGAACAATATATTCGCCCATCCTGAAAGGCTGGAAGAATGGATCAGGAGGGGAATCACGTATCCTATAACGGCAGAGATAGACCCTTCAAACAAATGTAATCATTACTGCCCGAAATGTTCAGGGAATAGAACAGATCCTAATGCAGAATTATCCCTGGATTACATGAAGGGGATAATAGACGAGACTTCTCCGTTTCTTAAAGATATGGTTTTCACGGGCGGGGGAGAGCCCCTGATCAACAAGGACACCCCGAAGGCCATCAGCTACGCCAAGGAGAAGGGAATAGAGATTGGTTTGATAACTAACGGGAGTCTTTTTGACCGGTATGATACGGAAAAGCTCCTTTCGGACTGCTCATGGATCAGGGTGAGCATTGAAGGGCTTTACTCGAAGCATTATGCAATGCGGACGAACACGGATGAAAGGGAATACTTCAGGGTCTGGGACAACGTGAAACGTCTGGTCGAAACAAGGAAAAGAAAGGGTTCGGACTGCGTGATAGGAATCGCATATCTAACAGAGGAGGAGAACACGGACCAGCTGATGGGATTTTCTTTGAGGAGCAGGGAAGCAGGGGCGGATTACGCCCAGTTCAGGCCCTTCCACCATTCGGAAACCAACCTGCTTAAAGAGATCGAGGAGTGCAAATCGTTGGATTCGGATGAATTCAGTGTAATAGCCTCGGAAGAGAAGTACAGGAATGAAAAGTTCGATTACGAGAGGGCGTTTGCAGACGAATTTCGTTTTGTCATTTCAGCGAACGGTGGCGTGTATCCATGCTGTTATACCAGAGGTTTGGAAGATTTCTATATAGATAACATATTGCTCGCGGGATTTGAACGGATATGGGAGTCTAAGAGGAGGGAAGAGGTATCGGAAAATAAACTAAAAACGAAATCCTGTCCTGAGATGTGCTATAAGGATCCGCTTAACCAGAAACTATGGGAGATCCACAGGATGGATCCGATTAACCAGAAACTATGGGAGATCCACAGGATCATTAAAGAGGTTAAGAAAGAGGGTAAGCACCTAAATTTTATTTAATCTTTATGTATAATTTATTCTATGGACCAAAAAGACGGGGAGTTCCTGATCAGGTTCGCGAGGGAGACGATCGAGCTCTGGGTGAAAGATAGGAAGGTTATGAAGAAACCCAGGAATCTTTCCGACGAATTTTATGAGGAGAGAGGCGTTTTCGTCACCCTGCACACGTATCCTGGGAAGGAATTGAGAGGGTGTATAGGGATTCCCCAGCCTGTGAAACCCCTGATAGAGGCGGTGATAGAATCAGCGATGAGCGTCACCCAGGATCCGAGGTTCCCGGATTTGACAATGGGAGAGCTCGATCGCGTGATAGTGGAGGTTTCGATCCTCACCAAGCCCGAAAGGATCAGGGTGAAGAAACCGGAGGAATATCCAGAAAGGGTGGAGATCGGGAAGGACGGGCTGATCATAAAGAACGGGATGCAGTCAGGATTGCTTCTCCCGCAGGTTCCGAAGGAATACGGGTGGGATGCAAAAGCGTATCTGGAACACCTGTGTATGAAGGCCTCGCTCCCTCCGGATGCGTGGACCTTTGAGGGGACGGAGATCCTTCGCTTCCGTTCGGAGATTTTTTCTGAGGAAACTCCCGGAGGGAGGGTGGAGAAGGCCTGAAATCCGCAAAGGTTTAAACAAAAGCTTTTTATGGAAGTATTCGAAATATGTATATCTCAAATAAACATGGGGGTCTTGGAAATAGCATGAAAGGGAACAATTTCCTATACAGCACGGTTTTTGTATTGGTTCTGTTGGCTCTTCTGGCAATACCTCTCGCCTTCGGTGAGGATGTGACTTCGAGCGTTACAGTGGGACCGGCAAACCCAGTAGTGAGCGTTACTACCGTAACGCCTTCTCCGGTGGATCTTTCAACCTGCGGTACTGTTACCGTCTGGTGCAACGCGACGATAACGGATGCGAACGGATGGAACGACATACAGGCAGCGAACGCGACTTTGTGGGACATCACAACGACGACGGAATTTGCTTCGGACAACAGCAGCGATCATTATACGAACTCAACCTGCGTGCTAGGGAGCGGTTCGGGTTCGGTCAGACCTGTAAACTGCACGTTCACTGTCCAGTACTATGCGAATAACGCCACCAGCTGGAACTGCAGGGTATACGCCAATGACAGCGCAGGCGCTTCTTCCAGCAATTACACCAACTTTACGGTGAATCCGCTCATAGCGATGGATGCGGAGAACACCATTGACTTCCAATCGTTGAGCCCGGGAGCGACAAGTCCGGATGATGTGAACAACACGGTAACGAACTGCGGGAACGTGGTGATAGATCTGAACCTGAGCGGGACGAACCTTACGAACGTTTCTGCCACTGTGACGAACATATCGGTTGGAAACGTGAAATACAACCTGACCGATTACGCCCAGGATTATACGGCGAACATGACTTCGCTCAATAGCAGTTCAACGTATACGGACTTCAGCCTTGTGAAACGTACGAACGGGGTGAGCACGAATAAAACCTACTGGAAGATAAGCATACCGGCGAGCATAGAGAACCTGGTTTACACGGGAACGATAACGTTCACTGCCGTGACTGACAGTTAATCCGTATAAGGATTTGAGGGGAGGAGGTAGTCCTTTTTATTTCCCTTTATTTTATATTTTCTATCGGGTGTCTAGATGGGTTATAAAAAGATTATTTTAATTGTTTTAATCATGGCAGTTTGTCTTGCGTATTTGTTCATAAGAACAGGCGTCCTGGCCCAGCCGGAATTTCCAGGCGTTCTGAGTGTGGTGGCGACAGACCCCGTGGATTTGAATGCGTGTTCCACTGTTGTTATATGGTGCAATGCAACCATAAATGACAGCACAGGATGGACAGATATAGTCAACGTGAACGCCACGCTCTGGGATGATTCGAAGGTGGACGAATTTGACAGCGACGACAACAGCAATCATTACACCAATTTAAGTTGTGGCTTGAACAGCGGTTCGGGTTCGATAGTACAGGCAAACTGCACGTTCACTGTCCAGTACTATGCGAACCCGGCGGAATGGACATGCATTGTGTATGCGAATGATACCGGGGGGAACTCCACCAGCAACTCCACGAACCTCACGGTGAACTCGCTCATCGCTTTGAATGCGGAGAGCACGATTGACTTCCAAACGTTGAGCCCTGGAGCTACGAGTCCGGATGACGTGAACAACACTGTGACGAACTGCGGGAATGTTCCTATAGACCTGAACCTGAGCGGGACGAACCTTACGAATGTCTCAGCGACCGTGACGAACATATCGGTTGGAAACGTGAAATACAACCTGACCGATTACGCCCAGGATTATACGGCGAACATGAGTTCGCTCAATAGCAGTTCAACGTATACGGACTTCAGTCTTGTGAAACGTACGAACGGGGTGAGCACGAATAAAACCTACTGGAAGATAGGCATACCTTCGGTCATTGAGGATCTGGTCTACACTGGGACGATAACGTTCATAGCCGTTACTGACATTTAAAGGGAGGGAAATATGAGCAAAAGAAATGTGATGTGTTTGATCTTGTTTTTGTTATTCGCAAGTCTTTCGATCGATTCCGTTCATGCCGTCAGCATAGGGATAAGCCCGGCTGATATTCGTTTTGAGAACGTCCTGAAGGGCGGGTACGCTGAGAAAACGATCTCTGTGAGCACCTCGAGCGAAACCCCGGTTAATTTTGCGGTTGAAGCGACAGGTTACGTGAAGGACTGGATAGAGTTCGAACCCTCCACGGGCGAGGTGAGCAGGGATTCCATGAAAAGAATCACGGTCATTGTGAAACCTCCCGGAAACGTTGCGAACGGGGTGTACGGGGGAAGCATAGTGGTGAGCACGGAACCGATAAAACCAGAGGGAGGAGTGGGTGTAGGAGTGACCACAGGGGCAGCCGCAGGCGTATCGATAGAGGTTACGGGGGATGAGATAAAGAAGGCGAAGGTTGAGAGCATAAGCGTGAAGGACACGGAGGAGGGGAATCCGGTCGAATTCCTTGTTTCGATACTTAACGAGGGTAACGTTGTAATACGTCCCATGATAGGGATAGAGGTAACGGAGAAGGGAGGGACGGAGATCCTGAAGACCGCGACCCACAGCCAGACAGATATACTCCCCACCAGGATGAATATAATAAGGATAAACATGGATACGGAAGATCTGGATTTGGGGGAGTACGAAGGGAACGTCGAGGTTTTCCTGGATGAGGAAAAATTATCGGAACGAACCCTATCCTTCAGCGTTCTCGAGAGGGGAACGCTCAGAAAGATCGGAATTCTCCAGAAGGTCTGGAACGAACCCTGGGTCAAGGCAGGAGATGTGGTGAAGATAGATGCGTATTTCGAGAACACCGGGGAACTGCTGGTGGTGGGGAAGTTCAAGGGAGAGATCCATCTCAACAACAGAATGATCGAGATCGTGGAGAGCGAGGAGCTGGAGGTTCCCGTGGGGAAAACGGTGGTGATGTCCTCTTATTTCAGCCCGGAGGATCCTGGGAGGTACGTGGTCAGGGGGTATGTGGTCTACGGAGGTAAGACTTCCGAAACCAAGGAATCCTTCATCAACGTGAATCCCGCGGGAGGGATTGAAATCCCCCAGGATACGGATTACCTGGCTTTTCTGGTTTCGCTGGTAGTGGTTATTCTTATAATCGTGATTCTGCTCAAGAGGAGGCTTTAAAGGGGTTGGAATGGAAAAGAACTTTTTGCTCACAGCTGTATTTTTTTTATCGGTTCTGGTCTTCTTGATTGATCCAGTCTGCGCGGTAACCACGGTCGTGGAAGTCGGGGAGGGAGTGAACTGGGAGGTTTCGAGCTTATCCGCAGGAGATGTCACGTATCCGAGTGTCGTTTATTTCACCCTGAGATTCCGCAATAGAGGAACCTCGGACCTTAACGTGAGCGGGAACCTGAGCATAAGTAAGGGTGGTTCGACTGTATACACCAACAAGGTTTTTGAAGGCAACGTCTCCAAGCAGCAGACCAGGGACTTCACCTTCAGCTGGACACCGACTGATACGGGAGATTTTCTTGCGAACGTTACGATCAACATCACCAACAATGAGCTGAACCTGACCAATACCACCTTCAACACAACATCCTTCACCGTGTATTCACCCCCCTCCGAGCCGCCATCTTCTCCCGGGGGACATACCAGCTTTCCCCCGATACCTTCTGTATTAAACATCTCCCAGACCTGGGAAAAAATTTCACCCGATACTTCCGTTACGGTCAGGATAGAGAGCGAGATGTTCGCCTTCACCGAAATCATGATAGAGGTGGAGAAGGAATCGCAGGATGTTGAGGTCAGCGTGAACAGGCTTCTGGAGAAGCCCGGATCCGTTATCAAGGAACCCGCCGGGAAGGTCTACCAGTACATCGAGATCAAGCATGACAATCTTGAAGGGAGGTTGAGGAACGTGGTTATAATCTTCAGGGTTGAGAACGAGTGGTTATCGGACAACAACATTGACAAGTCCGAAATTTCGCTGAACAGATATCTGCCTTCGGATGAATGGGAGGTTTTCCCTTCCACCCTCATAAATGAGGATTCTAATTACGCATACTATGGGGTGGAGGTCCCGGGTCTGTCCGTGTTTTCGATCACGGGGAGGGAGAAGTTCGAGTGCATCCCGAAAGATATGAGATGTCTCGGGAACGAACTGCAGGTATGTCTGTCCACCTGGACCTGGGAGACCATCGAGACGTGCGAATACGGGTGTTCGGAAAGGAGATGCGCGGAAACCACTCTCTGCAGGCCGGATGAAATAAGGTGTTTGGGTAATTTCCTGCAGAGGTGTTCCGGGGACGGTTCGAAATGGGAAACTTTCGAAACCTGCGAGTACGGGTGCTGGGACAGGGAATGCAAGGGGATGGTTGTTTCGTATGTGACCCAGATGGCGGTTTTCGTGCTGTTCGCGATCCTGATCACGATTGTGCTGATAATGGTCGCCCTGGTTTACATGAACCTGAAAATGCTCATGGCAAGAAAAAGGTAGATTAGCTATTGAGGTTTTCCAGCTGTTTCTTCCGTCTCTTTATCATGTCCTCCAGGTATTTCTTCCTCTCGTTGTAGGTCTTCGCGTCCATCACCCCGTCCTTCAGCACGATCTTTAGCGCCCCGAGATCCCTGTAGTACCTTCTGATGTCCTCCTTCAGCTCCTTCTCGCTTCTCATTCTTTTGGCCTTCTCCTCGGGTCTGGCTCTGTGCAATTCCTCAGTGCCCTTCTGCCTGAGCAGGATATAGCTTATGAGGATGAGGACGATGATGATCACTCCCACCAGAATGAGCCTCTCCATTATCATCCAGGAGAGGTAGGATTCCTGGACTCCGGCAAACGTCGGATCCGAGCCCAGCAGGAAAATGGTCGTGACAAAATACACAATGCTGATCACACCGACAAGGAAGGTTATCAGAATCACGCCGTCAATCTTCGATCGCGTCCTCATACATATTATTTGATCCGGGTTTATAAAATATTTCAGACAGTTCCGGAGGCGGGGAGACCGGAGGTGTTTACATTTTTAAAAAATAAGGGACGCTGGGTGCAGGACACCCGGAACCTTGTACGCGTAAGCTACTGTTTTTCCATTGAAGCTTTTGAGTAAAAGGTTCATTCGAACCTGCGCGGGCCGAAGCCCACAGGGTTAGCAACCTTGCACAGCCATTGATTTCTCAAAAGGCTACTGCGCCTTAACCACTCGGCCAACCCAGCAAGACCCTTACCCAGCGTTTTAATTTCACATAATCTTTATAAATATTAGGTTTATATATCAATTAATTAAATTACTATTGAGGTGGGTTGATGGCGATAAAAGTTTCTAGTGTTTCTGAAACGTATGGAAAAGATGTCTTCACCAACAAAGGAATGTTCTGTGGGAAAGTAGAGGATGTGGAATGCGATCTCAAGAGGTTCAAGATACGTTCGCTGGTCGTCAAGGCTGCCAAGGAATCATACATCTCTAAAATGCTGGGGAGCAAGAAAGGGGTGATCATACCCTTCCCTATGGTCGAGTCAATCGGTGACATAATCCTGATAAAGCACATATCACTTCCCGTATCGGAAGAAGAAGGCGAAGCGAGAGAACCTATGGAAAGGCCGGAAGCTACTGCAGCGGTATAGAACGAGAAAGCAAGCGGGCTTTTCCCCTTCTGACCAAAACCATATCCTCTATCCTAAACCCACCTATATTCTTTACGTAAATTCCAGGTTCCACCGTAAGGACCATATTCTCTTTCAGGATGTTTCCAATCGGATCGTGAACGGTCAGGCCAACCCCGTGGCCGAAAGCGTGGACAACATCGTAACTCTTCTTCCGGAAGAGCCTCCTCTGGATGTTATCTATGTCCTTATAGCGAACGCCTGCACGCACGTTGTCCGCTATCTCATTGTGTATCTCCTTGGCGTCCTCATAGATCTTCCTCTCTTTCTTTCCGGATTTTTTGCAGAAAACTCTCGCTATATCCGAGCAGTAACCGTTGAACTTGCAGCCGATATCGATCAAAACGACATCATTCGTTTTTATGATCCTTTTGTTCGGCTTGTGGTGGACGTAGGCTCCCTGGGGGCCGGAGGAAACTATGTTCTCGAAGGCGTTCGTGACTCCGTGTTTTCGGAAAAGAATGTCTATCTCATTCGAAATTTCCATCTCTGTTTTTCCCGGGAGTTTCCCTAAGCTCCCAAAAACCTTTTTTGTTATCCTTATCGCTCTCTTGATCTGCTCGATTTCCCATTCGCCCTTCGTGATTCTCGGGATCTCCAGGAATTTGCCGAAGGGTTTGGGTTTTATCTTGGATTTTTCGAGCTCTTTGAAGAGGAGAACGTTCATCCGTTTCTCATCATAGCCGAGTGTTTTGTATTCCATCAGCAAATTCATGAAGTCCTTTACCCTTTCGATTAAGATCGTGTTCGGGTATTTCGCTTTCGCTTCGTTTTCAAGAGGGGAGACGATCAGTTTTGGCTTGTCGTCCCGCGGGAAAATCGTGAATATGCGATCCTCCCTCAGACCCGTGTAGCCTGTGTAGTAATAGATGTCATCGTTGTTTGAGATCAGGAGGGCGTCTATCCCCTTGTTTTTCATCAGCTTTCGGAGTTTCCTCTGCCTGGCGGAAAAATTAGGTTTCATAGTAATAATTGGCAGGGATCGAATAAAAAGAGCTGATGGGGCCGCGAGGATTTGAACCCCGGTCGGCAGCGCCCCATGCTGCAATGCTAGACCAAACTACACCACGGCCCCTTCGGATTCTTAATATAATACATATTGATATTATAAATTTATGAGGCACGATATCGAGGGGATGAGGGAGGAGCAGAGAAGGATCGCGAAAAGGGTTGTGATCGAGGATCGTCTTCCGAAAAGGATCAAAACGATCGGGGGTTTTGATACAGGTTATTCGGGAGGGAGGGCGAAAGTCGCTGGAGTTGTTCTGGATTACAAAACCCTTGAAATTCTGGAAAGGAAAACTTTCGAAACTTCCGTTCGCTTCCCCTATGTTCCCACGTTCCTCACGTTCAGGGAAGGTCCGTTGTTGGTCAGGGTTTACAGGAAATTGAAAACAAAGCCGGACATTTTGATGTTCAATGGGCAGGGGATCGCTCATCCTTTGCGAGCGGGTCTCGCGAGCCATGTCGGGGTTTTACTGGGGAAGCCAAGTGTCGGGGTCGCTCAGAAGAGATTGATCGGGGAATACAGGGAACCGAGAGGGAGGGATGATTTCAAAAGGCTGATCTTCGAGGGAAAACAGGTCGGGTGGGTGCTGAGATCGAAGGAGGGATGTAAACCGATCTTTGTTTCTCCCGGCCACAGGGTTTCCGTTCAGAGGTCCCTGAGTGTCTGTGTGTACTGTCTTGGAGGGAGGAAACTGCCTGAACCCCTCGCTCTCGCGCACGAATTCTCAAAATAAATTTTTAGTAGTATTATTTAAATCATAAAAGCAATTATTACGGGCAGAGGTGTGAAAATGGAGAACCTGATCGAGATCAACAGGAACGTGAAAGGGCTTGATGAGATCGTGAAGATCGACAAGAAGACAAAGAAAAGGATAATGAGATTTCTTGAATCTTCTTCTGGTTAAAGCTTTTTAAAACAAACATAGTATATTATTATAATCGTTTGAAAGGTGTTAACATGATGGTTCCTATCCGCTGCATGACCTGCGGGAAGCCTGTAGGGCATCTATGGGAGAGGTATTGCAAGCAGGTCGGGAGGGGGGCGAACCCCAAGAAGGTTCTCGACTCCCTGGGCGTGGATAGGTATTGCTGCCGATCGCTGTTCTTGACTCAGGTGGACATGGTTGAGAAGATCGGGAAGTTCAAAAAGTAATTTATTCGAGAGAGAACAAATTCTAATTATGGGAACTTCTGAGAGGTACAGGAAGGCGAGGGTTTGTATTCTCGTTGGGATATTCGGAAATCTCTTTCTGGGTATCTTCAAGCTTTTCGCTGGTCTGATCGGGAACTCGTTCGCTGTGGTTGCGGATTCCGTTCACAGCATATCGGATATGCTGACATCGATAGTGGTGTGGATAGGTTTGAAGGTGGGGAAGAAGCCTCCGGACAAATACCACCCGTACGGACATGGGGATGCGGAACCCATCGCGGGCCTTATAGTATCGATCGTCCTCTGTTTGATCGCGCTCGAATTCGTGAGGAGTTCGATCCACAAGATACTGACAGGGGAGATACAGACTCCGGGGACGATCGCCCTGGTGGCTGTGATAGTTTCCGTCCTTGTCAAATACTGGATGGCTGGTTTCGTGAACAGGACAGGGAAGAAACTGAATTCCCCCGCCCTGATAGCGGATGCGGCCCACCACAGATCGGATTTCTACACCTCCCTTGTTGTTATAGTCGGGGTTTTGGGGGCGATGTTTGGATTCAGAATACTCGATCCTATTGCGGGATTGATCGTTGCTTTGTGGATAGTGAAAATAGGGTTTGATGTCGGGAGGAGGAACATCCGCTCGTTAATGGGTGAGATCCCCTCGGAATACATGCTGAAGAATATAAGTTCGATAGCAATGTCGGTGGAGGGAGTGAAGGATGTTCATAACGTCAGAGTTCACTACGTGGGTCCGAATGCCTCCGTGAGCCTTCACCTGAACATCGAGGGGAGGAAGAGGCTTTCAGAGGTTCATGATATAGCGAGCGAGGTTGAGGAGAAGATAAAAAAACAGATAGAGCCGGTTCGTTCTGTCATCGTCCACTGCGAGCCTGATTAGGCGGAAAGGACCTTCAGGACTGTTACGGTGAATATCAGGTTCTTCCCTGCAAGCTCGTGGTTGAAATCAAGAGTCATGTGGGTTCCGTTCTCGCTGGTTATCCTTCCGTTGCCCAGTATCGTTGTCACCACGCCCCCTATTCTGGGTGTCAGAGTGATTATCATCGTGTCTCCGACTATGTTAACAACGGATGTTCCGTAACTCAGGTATAGTAGCTGGCCGTCCTCGACCTCCTGTCTGAGGGTGACGTTCGAGTCCTGTATGTTCACCACCCTTATTGGCCACTCCATACCCTCCACTCTGTACGTCCTGTCTATAACAGGTGGTTCTCCGAACGTCAGGTTGAAGACTTCGAGCGTGGTTTCCAGGGTGATGTTGAACTCCTGCGTGAGCGGGAGATCCATTATAAGATCGGGGTTGTATTCCCCGTACGCGTCTTCCGGAGGGATTTCGATTCTCTTGGTCTCTCCCTCTGCCATACCAAGAACAGCCAGATCAAAACCGCTTATCGCCTGACCCATGCCTGCGTTGAACGTGAAATTGCCTGAGTCGAAGGTTGTCCCGTCCTGGAGTTCTCCCGTGTAACGGACAAGAACGAGATCCCCTTTCTTAACGACAGCTGTTTCGGGCGCGGAGAAAATTAAAAAGGCCCCTATGACGGCGATTATTATGAAAATTATCACGGCGTATAGAAAAGGGATTCCTCTCGATTGTTTCTCGATTTCCTTCTTGATCTCCATCTCCTTTTTCTCCTCGATCCTTGCTATCTTTTCTATCTCCTTGTCCCTTACGGGCTTCGCCCTGGATCTTGCTGATCTGGCCTTGGAGGTTTTTTTCGCCATGTTCACACCAAAAAGAGGTATTAGAATTTCTTGGGAAGGTTACATATAAAGTTTGTTAATAACCTCCCTCCCCGTTCGGGATAAGGTCGTGTTTCTGCATGTACCTGCAGATCGAGCAGAATTCCGCGGTTGTCTGCTTCTGGGAAACTTCCCCGCTCATTATCCTTTTCGCGATGGAATTCGCCATCTCCATGAGTTCGGGGTGTTTTTTAAGGAGCGAGATCTTTATTCCCCTCAGGTCCCTCTTGTAATGGGAGATCGCCGGTTGGGAGGTATCGAGAAGCTCGGCCGCCTTGCTCTGCGTGATCCCGTGATCCTCTATCATCTTCTTTGCTATGAGGGCGCGAACGCCCGGGAGGATTTCAGAGGTTACGTATTCGCAGAGTGGTTTCATTAAATTAGAATGGTGGAAGGGTTTATAAATATAACGGTGTAATTTTTGTTTAAACTTCCTCCAAAACCGGATTTCCTTGTTTTGGACCTGTGTTTCCGGGCATGGTATTTAAAAGCCAGGAGGATAATTATAAGGCAAGGAGATTTTATGGAAGAAGAGAAGAAAGACAGATTCGGAAGGGAGATGCACAAGGCAACGTGTTCCGATTGCGGGAAGGAAACGGAAGTTCCCTTCAAGCCTTCCGGAGACAGGCCTGTCTATTGTAGGGATTGTTACCAAAAACATAGACCAAGAAGACGCTTTTAGTTTATTTGATTAAAGGTTTCTGGTTCTTTGTTGTAATTTGGCTAGTCTTCAGACTACATTGTTAAAACGCACATGGGGCAATTAAATTTAAAAACCCCCAAGAGGATATATAAAGAAAAGAAAAAATGAGGAGAAATTATGAGAGAAGAAAAGAAGGAAAAACCGGAAGAGGAAGTACAGGAAGAGGAACAGAAGGAAGAGGAAGTAGAAGAGGAACAACCTGCAGAAGAGGCGGCGGCAGCGCAGACGGCAGAGGAAGCGGGAAAGGACAAGTTCGGAAGAACGCTCTACAGGGTTAAATGTTCCGATTGTGGGAAGGAGACGGAAGTTCCCTTCAAGCCTTCCGGAGACAGGCCTGTTTATTGCAGGGACTGTTATCAAAAACACAGAGAGAGAAAACGCTTTTAGTTTGGTTGGTATAGCGGTTTCTGGTTCTTTGTTGTAATTTGGCTAGTCTTCAGACTAGGGAAGAGTGGGAACTGTCCGGATTGTCAACCACCACCCACTGAAGTGGGTGGCATGAAGTAATCGAGTGTTAGCTGGTCCTTGGGTTTAACGCCTTGTTCTCGAACGTAATCGGTCATTACGTTAAAGTCGACGTCTCCCACTGAATCGAAATAGTATGCGGGAGACCAGACATGTCCTCCCCAGAAGAATCTGGTTCTCAACCAAGGAAAGGCCTGGAGCAGCTTTCGTGATGAGACTCCTTTGAGAAGCTGCATCAGTTTGCTTATCGAGAGGTTGATTCCTAATTCGATAACGAGGTGGACATGGTCTATGTCGAATCCGATTTCGATTATCCTTGCTCCTTGTTTGGATAAAATTTCTTCGAACATTCTGGCGCAGAATATTTTTATCCTCTCGTACCCAAATATTTTATGACGGTATTTGGGTATGAGGGCAATGTGCAACCTTGCTCTGCCCACCGCAGAGCTGTAGCTAACGAAATTTGTCCTCATATCTTCACCTCCAAGATATTTGTTTCTACTTGATTATTGGGATTCTGCAGTCAAGAACTAGACCACCGGTTAAAACCGGTGGAATTCTTTATTTTAAAAATATATTTTCGAGAATACAAAATTTTATATATAACCTTATTCTACAATATATTGGTTATTTTATTTGATAAAAACACAACATGTTGTGTTTTCAGCCAGTAGTGAAATTCGAGGGTTTGGTTCGCATGCGCTGTCCGTACTGTATGGATGAGGAGTTGAAGGTTCTGGACAAGAGGGACGGGGATGAGAAATCCATACGGAGGAGGAGGGAGTGTCTGAAGTGCGGAAAGAGGTTCACAACGTATGAGAGGATCGAGTCAGCGGATTTGATAATCGTCAAGAAGGACGGGAAACGAGAACGTTTCGACCGGAACAAGCTCAAGAGCGGAATTCTCAAGGCCTGCGAGAAACGTCCGATAACGAACGAGAGGATCGAAAAGATCCTGGACGAGATAGAGACCGAGCTGAGGAATGAAGATCAGGTGGAGATCCCCAGCAAAAAGGTTGGTCAGCTCGTGATGAAGAAACTGAAAAGAACTGACAAGGTCGCTTACATAAGGTTCGCCTCTGTTTACAGGGAATTCGCGGACCTTGAGAGCTTTGAAAACGAACTTAAAAAACTCAGCAGGAGAAAGGGGTGATGTTTTATGGTGGTCAAAAAAATAAGGAAGAGGGACGGAAGGACGGTGGATTTTGAAAGGGATAACATAACGAGCGCGATCTTCAAGGCCGCGAAGGCGGTCGGGGGGGAGGATTACGGGCTGGCGAAAAAGTTGACAGAGCAGGTCGTTCAGAAGCTCGAGGAGAAATTCCCTAAGGAGATCCCGTCGGTCGAGGATGTACAGGACGTGGTGGAGAAGGTTCTGATAGAGAACGGGCATGCTAAGACGGCGAAAGCGTATATCCTCTACAGAAAGGATAGGGAAAGGGTAAGGGAAGCCAAGGAGATACTCGGCGTGAGGGACGAGCTTAAACTCCCTGTCAACACCATCAAGGTCCTTAAATCGAGGTATCTGCTGAAGGACGAGGAAGGGAACGTGACAGAATCCACCGGAGAGATGTTCAGGAGGGTCGCGAGGCATCTCGCCCTTGTTGAAATACTCTATCATGATCTTGTTTTCGACAAGATGAGGGAGCAGACCGTGAAGGACGTTCCGGAGCTCGAGGGTTTGCCGAAAAAGGCAGAGGAAATCGGACTGAACATGCATAACGTGCGCATGCTCCACAACGCGTATCAGAGGCTGAACAAGAGGAAGGGGATGAAGGTCACGTTCAGTGAGATGATCGAGATTCTGAAAAGAAAATGGGACGAGATAAAAACCAAGGAGGACGAGTTTTTCGGGATACTGACGAATTTCGAGTTCACTCCGAATTCGCCCACGCTGATGAATGCGGGAGCTCCCCTGGGACAGCTCTCCGCGTGCTTCGTTCTTCCTGTTGACGATTCCCTCGAGAGCATATTCAACTCCCTGAAATACACTGCCTTCATCCACCAGTCCGGGGGAGGGACGGGGTTTTCATTTTCCAAACTGCGCCCGAACGGGGACATGGTCAAATCAAGCAAGGGGATCGCCTCAGGTCCGCTGTCCTTCATGAGGGTTTTCGATGTTGCCACGGAGGTTATAAAACAGGGAGGTAAGAGAAGGGGGGCGAACATGGGAATCATGAGGATCGATCATCCCGATATTCTCAATTTCGTAACCTCAAAGGACAGCGAGAACCGGATTCTAACGAACTTCAACATCTCCGTCGCTGTCACGGACAGGTTCATGAAGGCCCTTGAAAACAACGGGGAGTACGAACTGGTAAGCCCGAGGACGGGCGTGGTTTTCAAAAAACTCTTCGCACGCCAGGTCTGGGAGATGATTACCTACCAGGCATGGAAGACAGGGGATCCCGGCGTAATTTATATAGATGAGATCAACAGGCACAACCAGACGAATCACATAGGGGATATAGAGGCGACCAACCCGTGCGGGGAGCAGCCCTTGTTGCATTACGAATCTTGCAATCTCGGGAGTGTCAACCTCTCCAAAATGATCAGGGAGGACAGAACGATTGACTGGGAGAAGCTCAGGAAAGCAGTAGGGTCATCTGTCCATTTCCTCGACAGCGTGATAGATGCGAATGTCTATCCCCTGAAACAGATAGAGTTCATGACGCACGCTAATCGAAAGATCGGTCTCGGTGTGATGGGCTTCGCGGATATGCTGATCAAGCTCGGGATAAGTTATGATTCCGAGGAGGCGCTGAAGCTGGGGGAGAAAATAATGAAATTCGTGACACAGACCGGCCGGGAGAAATCAGAGGAACTGGGGAAAAGAAAGGGAAGTTTCCCCAACTTCAAGGGAAGCGTGTGGGACAGGAAAGGGTTTAAACACATGAGGAACGCAACAGTTACGACTATCGCTCCCACGGGAACTATAAGCATCATAGCGAACTGCTCGAGCGGGATAGAACCCTTGTTCGCGGTTGCGTTCATAAGGAAGAACGTGCTGAGCGGGGAGGATGAACTCGTGGAGGTCAATTCCCTCTTCGAGAGGTACGCAAAGGGGAAGGGATTCTATTCAGAGGATCTCATGTTCGAGGTCTCTAAAACGGGTTCTCTCGAAGGGATAGAGGGCGTCCCGAAAGAGGCCAAGGAACTCTTCAAGACCGCTCACGACGTGGATTATGAGTGGCATATAAGGATGCAGGCCGCCTTCCAGAAGTACACGGACAACGCTGTCAGTAAAACCATAAACCTGAGGAGCGAGGCGGGGATAAAGGACGTAGAGAGGGCGTACGAGCTCGCGTACAAGCTGAAGTGCAAGGGGATAACGATCTACAGGGATATGAGCAAGGCCGTTCAGGTGATACACATAGGAGAGGAGAAGAGAAGGAAGATAAAGTACGTGAAGGCTGAGGAGGAAAAGAAGGAACTGAAAGAATCAGAGGAGACCTGCCCTGTGTGCAAATCGAAGTTGTACTCTGCCGAAGGCTGTTTCACCTGCCTTAGCTGCGGGTATTCGAAGTGCGCGTGATTGTATGGGAATGGTTTACGTTTTCACCGGCAAGGGGAAGGGGAAGACTTCCGCGGCATTCGGAACAGCTATGAGGTTCCTGGGATACGGGAAGCGGGTGGTTGTTGTTCAGTTCCTCAAGGGAACGGAGAGCGGGGAAATCCTTTTAAGGAAAAATCTTCCCGGTCTGGATGTCGTCCAGTTCGGGGGTGAGAAATTCGTTGACCTCAAGAACCCGTCCAGAAAGGATATGGAACGGGCGAAGGAGGCGATGTTCTACGCGAAGAGGGTCACGCACAGGGTTGACAGGCCTGACCTGCTCGTTCTGGACGAGGTCAACGTCGCGGTTTCGTCAGGGATGGTGAAGGAGGAGGAGGTCCTGGAGCTCATCAGGAAGCTCCCGGAAAAGACAAACCTGATAATCACTGGGAGAGGAGCGACAAAGAAAGTCATGGACAGGGCGGACCTCGTAACGGAGATGAGGGACATGAAACACCCCTTCGAGAAGGGGGAGAAAGCGAGGAAGGGACTGGAATACTGAGTGATAGTATGGTTTTGTCTTCTGTCACGATAAGGGAACTTCTTGGAAGCAAGAAGCTTGTTATAGATCCGCTGGGGGACGGGCAGGTCCAGCCCGCCTCGGTTGATCTGAGGATCTCGGACGAGATACTGATCGCGAGAGGGGAGGAGATAGATTTCGGGAAGGAACCTGAATATGAGAAGGTCAGGGGGAGTGATGTGATCCTCCCGCCTAAAACTCACGTTCTCGTCCGGACGAAAGAACGCGTGGAGCTACCTAATGACGTGGGGGGTATAGTAAAGCTCAGGAGTTCGCTTTCCAGGATCGGCCTGATCTTCAACAACGCGGGATGGGTGGATCCCGGATTCAAGGGGACGTTGACATTGAGCGTGTTCAATCCCCACGATTCGCCTGTAAAGGTAAAGGAAGGTACGAGGTTTTTCCAGCTCGTCCTGCTGAGGCTTGACAGGGAGAGCGAGGGGTATTCGGGGAAATATCTCGATCAGAAAGGGATTACGGGGAACAAAAAGTTTTGAAAGAGATTTAAATCTGATTTACAAGAATCAAGCATGGAGTGGAGAGCTTTTATTATTGCGGTCGTCCTGGTAGGAATCATGATATTCGCTGGTTTCCAGGCAGCGAACCTGACTGGTTTTATCGTTCTGGGCGGGGCGAGGACGATCGAGCTGAACATAGAGAACGGGGAAACCCTGATGTACACCGCTGAGGTTACGGGGAAGGAAACCGCGTTCGATATTCTTAAAAGATACGCGGTGATCGATTACGAGATGTACTCGACAGGGATAATAATATCCGAGATAAACGGTCTGAGGACGGATGAGGATCATCACTGGCTTTGTCTGGTCAACGGCAGGCTCCCCGAGAAACCGTTCGATTTCTACGAGCCGGAAGAAGGGGATGTTATAAGTTTCGTTTATCTGACTTCGGAAGAAGCGGTTAGGTTTTTTGAGTAGTCTGTGGCTGGTAGATTTCGCTCTCTAAATAACTGAGCAGTTTCTTGTCCCTCTCTTCGGGTTCTAGGTTATCATAATTAAGTTCTTCGATCTTTTTTTCTATATAAGAAAAAGCCTGGGAGTTAACTTTCCTAATCCCTCTGAAGGCCTGTGGTAAACGCATTTTTTCCTTGAAATTTTTCTTACCAAAAAAGGCACATACGTATTGTAAGAGCGAGTCACCGGGTTCACTTTTGTATATGACTATGTTTCCTTTGCCCTTGTATTCTTTATTGACTTTCCCCTTGATGATCTTCTCGCTTCCGATCCAGCTATTGTATTCTTCCATCGTACTTTTAAAGTTCTTCTTTTCTTCGAGAATTTTTAAGAATTTGGTTAATTTAGGTCCAAAAATATCCGTGCTTAAATCTTCCAATTTTTTTGCATTTTTCAAATTAGGTGGCGTGCCAACCTCAGAGACAATGAAGTATTTTATGTTTCCTATGTTCTTGGATTTTTTAATGATTTTATTAATTAACTTTCTGAGTCTCTCGCTTATTTCTGTTTGAATGCCATATTTCTTAATTGACTCATTCAGTTTATTGACATCCTCGCCGAGCGGTTCTTCGACTTCAAAGAATTCAGCCTCTTTGTAAGGACTCATTACATTATTTTGTGGGAAAATTTTATAAAGGTATTGTTATTACTCTGTGGTAGATTATGGAAAAGTATATAAATACCAGATACATAAAAGAGGTATATGTCCAGGAGAGGAAGAAACAAGAGACACGAGGAAGCGGGCTCTGAATCCGAAAACAAAGACGAGACTTTTGAGGAAAAGCCAGCAAAGGAAAGCGATTACAGGCTAATAGGGGCGAGAAAGGCTTTCTTCTATTCCATCGTGATCGCTGCAGTGTTCTTCGGAATAGGTTTTGTTGTTAATCCC
>JABAOC010000333.1_pt1 | contig 53465 bp, 64 predicted proteins | sample 7062161 | NCBI WGS metagenome assembly JABAOC01 (sample SAMN14538625, study PRJNA623070) | marine sediment metagenome | biome: marine biome [ENVO:00000428]; feature: marine pelagic biome [ENVO:01000023]; material: deep marine sediment [ENVO:00002113] | place: India: Gulf of Khambhat ... | reverse complement strand
AGTTGCAATTGGTTCCTGTTCAATAACTGGTGGACCATTTAAAAACGCGTATAACTTTGTAGGGCCAACAGATAAAGTTATTCCTGTTAATATTTATGTTCCAGGATGTCCACCAAGACCAGAAGCAATAATGTATGCCCTATTAAAACTTTTAGGTAGATTAGATGAAAGACCCAAAACACGAAATAAGAAAACTTGAAGACAAAAGACTAATAGCAATTGTTTGTAAGGATGAAGAAGATTTTACTTTAAATTATTATTTTGATGATAACGGGAAAATAATTGCTTTAAATTTTAAAGTTTCAAAGAAAAAACCGTTTTTCGAAACTATTGTAGACATTTTTCCTAATGCAGATTATTATGAGAGAGAAATCCATGATTTTTTTGGTGTAGAGTTTGAAGGAAATCCTAAATTACATTTGAAACTATTCTTACCAGACAATTGGAATAAAAAACCACCACTATTAAAGAAAAGAAGTGAAAAAAATGCATGATTATACTATACCAATAGGACCTCAGCATCCAGCATTGAAAGAGCCAATGTGCATAAGAGTAAGTTTAGATGGAAATTATATTCAAGATGTTAATATAAGAATGGGTTATACTCATAAGGGTATAGAAAAAATCTTAGAAGGAAAAAACCCTGACTCAGCTCTATACTTAACTCAAAGAATATGTGGAATTTGTTCTGCTGCTCATGAAAACGCATATTGTAGAACAGTTGAAAATATTTTGAAGTTTAAACTCAATGAAAAAGTTAAGCTGATAAGGGCTTTAATGATGGAATTAGAAAGATTGCACAGCCATGTTCTCTGGTTAGGATTAATAGCTCATGACATAGGATATGAAACTCTGTTTATGTATTTCTGGAGAGAGAGGGAAAAGGTAATTGATATTTTTGAGAAAATAACAGGAGGAAGGGTTCATCATAATTTTAATAAATTGAAAACAGTTAGATACGATTTCGATTCAAAAGACAAACCATTCATATTGAAAAATTTGGAAAGTCTTAGAAAAAGGGTAGAATCCTATGTTTTTGATATTGAAAAAGATAATGTAATAGTTTCTAGATTAAAAGAAGTAGGAGTAATAACAAAAGAAGATGCAAGGAGATATTGCATAGTTGGTCCAAATGCTAGGGCAAGTGGCTTGAAATCTGACATAAGAAAGTTAGACCCACCTTATGGTATATACAAAAAATTTGATTTCGAAGAAATAGTAGAAGATGAAGGTGATTCTCTAGCAAGGACCATTGTTAGATTAAAAGAAATCTCAGAATCAATAAGAATAATAAAACAAATTTTAAAAACAATGCCAAGAAAACCTATACCAAAGTTCACACTGACGCAAATACCAGATGGAGAAAGCATAGGAAGAATTGAAGCTCCGAGAGGTGAGTTATTTTATTACCTAAAGTTTAAAGACAATAAAATTGAAAGAGCTAAAATAAGAACACCAACTTTTGCATCATTAAAAATAGTTGAAAAAATTTTACTACAAAGGGAAATAGGAGATATACCGGTTATAGTTGGTTCTTTGGATCCTTGTTTCAGTTGTTTAGAAAGAGTGATGATCGTAAAAGATAGAAAAACAGAAGTTCTAAATGAATCCCAGTTTAGGAGGAAATATACATGTACGAAATAATTTTCTTTTTGCTAATTCCATTTATTGCAATGCTTTATGAAGGTTTGCACAGAAAAATAAATGCTAGATTACAAAACAGGATTGGTCCGCCAATAATCCAACCTTTTTACGACATTAAAAAACTTTTCCAAAAAAAGAAATTAAAGAGCCAGAACGATCCTTTCTTCAAATACTCCCCAATATTTTATTTTATATCCAACTATTCTCTGTTTTTGTTTATTCCATTTTCTTTAATTGCTTTTAATTTTGATTTTGTTGTTTTGGCTTACATAACAATTTTATCCAGTTCTTTTTATGTTTTGGCTGGTTTGTCTTCTGATAATCCTTTTGGAATAGTTGGATCTATGAGAGAAATGATATTAATGGTGGCCTATGAGATAGCATTCGTCATAGTCGTTTTTAATTTCATGATGAGAGCAGGTGTTTTGTCTCTAGGTAATTTTAACTCAACTTTTCTCTTATTATCAACTCCAATATCCTCTGCTACTTTGGCTGCTATACTGGTTGTGGAACTTCATATAACACCTCTGGATACTTCAGAAGCTGCTGCAGAAATAATGAGTGGAAGTGGAACAGAATATAGTGGAAAGGGTCTAGCCTTTTTTGAATTAGCGACCTACTTAAAGAGACTGTTCTTTGTTTTTCTTATGCCAATGCTTTTATTTGGTAGAGATATAATCATGATTCTACCATTGAGTTTATTGTTTTTATCCATTTACTCATTTACTCAAGCAACCACACCACGATATAGGGTTGATCAAGCTTTCAAAGTATGTTTCTTGATAATGATCTTAGCACTAATAGATTTCATAATAATAATGAGAGGCATTATATGAAAAGGTCGGTAATAGTAAGAGAAGCTTTAAAGAACTTTTTCATAAGACCATTTACAAGAAAATATCCTAAAGTAAAGCTTATACCATTTCCTAGATTTTCAGGAAGGATCCATTTTTATTCTAAGAGATGTATAGGTTGTAAGCTTTGCGAAAAATATTGTCCTGTTGGAGCTGTTAAGTTTCGAAAAAAAGGAAAAATAGATTTTGACCAAGGCCTTTGTATATTCTGTAAAATGTGTGAAGATGTTTGTCTCTCCAATCCCAAATCAATAAAATTAAGTAATGATTTTGAATACGCTGATAAAAACAAAGAAAAAGTAAGAAAAAACGTTGTGGTAAATGAATAAAGAAAATATTGGAACTCTATTTGCTATAATAACTGCTATAGTTAGTGGTTTTGCTTTTGTTGCTAACAAATTCTTTCTCATGTCTTTAGATCCAACTTTATTCACCTCATTAAGAACTTTTTTTGTTGGAATAGGATTCTTTTTAATTTCATTTTATAAAAATAAATTAAGTTTTAAAAATTTTAACAAAGTTTCTTGGAAAATTCTTCTGCTAATAGGTTTTGTTGCCGGTTTCGCTTTTTTAACTTTTTTCAATGGATTAAAATTAACAACTGCAGGAAGGGCAGCTTTCTTGCACAAACTTTTACCTTTGTTTATAACAATTCTTGCTTTCGCTTTTTTAAAAGAAAAAATAAAAAGAATACAAGTTTATGCAATGATAGTAATGATTATTGGAGCATATCTTATATCTTACAGTGCTATAACTTTTGAAATTGCTATTGGGGATTTTTTGGTTATTATTGCAACAGTTCTTTTTGCTATTGAGAACATTATATCAAAGTATGCAATGATAAAAAAGGAATCAAATTTTGTTGTTTCTTTTTGTAGAATGTTTTTTGCATCAATTGTTCTATTTTCTATTGTTTTGATAATAGGAAGCTTTAATCAGTTGTTGTTAATCACATCTGAACAGATTCTTTATATTGGAATTTCAGTATCAATTCTATTTTTGTACGTATTTTTCTGGTACTATTCAATAAGTTTAATAAAAGTATCTAAAGCTTCCACCTTGCTTTTGCTGTCACCGCCTATTTCACTGTTTTTATCTTNNTAATTTTAGTTGGAGCGTTCATTGTTTCAAAAATAAGCTAAAACTATTTTTTCTTAAACCAATCTGGTGTTCCATATCCTGGATGACCTGGAGGATCTGCATCATCTATCATATCATCATCAATATCAGGTGAACCATCATTGTCATTATCAAAATCTAATCCATCTAATAACCAATCAGAATCTGTATTTTCGAAGAAAGATTTGTCTGCTCCTGGTTGAGTTACCTTTCCATTTGTTTGGCAGTCCAATGACCAACTTTCAGGATCTTGAGATGTCCAAACATTAATTGTTCCTTCACTACAACCGAACTTGTACTCTCCATTATTTCCACCAGGCTTGCAGTACAAAATTTGTTCACAACTACAACCATACGTTTCTGTTAAGTCTATGTTTGAACTGTCATAATGATTTGGCTTAAGCTCTTGTTCTGCATACCAATCAGTTGTACCAAGACATTTATCTTCTATATCGAGAACTCCATCTTGATCCGAATCTGCAAATCCACCTATTCCTGTGAAAATAGTGAAATGAGTGATATTTGCCCAAACATAATTCTCTATAGTATTGACACCAGAGTTTGGTATCAATACCCAGTCTGGGATCGTAGTATTCCAATAGTACATCCTTAGTGTAGATTCATCTACAACTACTTTGCTTTCATTATAATAAATTTGGATGTAAGCCCAATCAATTGAACATTTGGGAGTTATGTTAACGAAAGATGCTATTGTCAAGTTAGTTGCAATTGCAGAAGGATTAGATACATTTGATATGAATAATGTGATTGCTGTTGTTGTTTGAAGAGTAACATTTACAGCTAGAGTTGTATTCGAGAAGTTTATTATTCGGGGAACAGTGTAATTTAAAAGAACACTTCTGTTCGGTCCAATTGCTTGATTACCAGCAACATCTACACAATCAATGGTCCATATAAATGATGAGTTAGTTAAATTGTTCATCTGAAAACTAAATGTTTGTGATAATCCTGTCAAATTCATTGTTTGATTTATTTGCCATGTGCCTGTATAATTTGTATATAAATCAGCATAAAACAGTCCAATATCATCTGTACAGTTTGCTGTAAAGTTCAAAGAAACATATTGTTGTGAATCATTGTAATAATTATCAGGTGGATTGATTAATGTTATATTCGGAGGATTGTCAGCTACGCACCTAAAGGTACATCCTGGTATGGCACCCTCGAACCAGTTAAGACTTGTGAAATCACATTGATTATTATTACCAGTATTTGCATCAGCATCATTAATATCAAAATATGGTCCGAGTCCTAAATTGTTAAAACAGAATCTATTGTTGTTTACAGTGTTGCCTGTGCTTGCAGCATCAAAAAAGTACAAACCATTCCAAGTGTTGAAATCTGCTGTATTATCGATTATTACATTATTCTTCGAAGTAGCCCTAAGATAAATGCCATGCTGTGTATTATTGTTTACAGTATTGTTTTTAATCGTATTACCAGAAGAAGTGTATGACTCTATTCCAATTTGGCACGACAACACAGTATTATCTTCTACCAAATTATTGTCTGAATATGTGTCAAAACCAATACCCCACTTAGACGAGGATGCAGTGTTATTAGTTACATTATTCCATGATGATGTTTCCATCCATATACCAGTACCACTTAGTGTTCCAGATGCAGTATTATTGTCTATTATATTATTAGATGCTACTTGTAAATGGATGCCGCTTTCGAACTTTGAGATATTACAATTCTTTATTGTAACATTATCAAAAGCTGGATTCCTAATGCCGGCTGATCCTGCTGTTCCACTGCCTATCATTGGTCTTCCATTGCAATCTAATGTAATTCCTGCTGTTCCTATATCCAATCCACTTCCTAGGCATGCTCCTGTGTTGAAATCAGAACTGTTTAATATACGGCTTTGTGTTATAATGTCTCCACATTGGCATGGCGTTGAACCGCCACAAAGTGTTCTTGGGTATTGGTTCAATAAATTATTCAGTCCATTTATGCATACTGGTCCAAAGTATAGGTTTGATAGATTTCTCATCAGGTCTCCTGAAGCATCGTCGCCTCTGTACCAGTCATTATAACTACAACCGAGATTACATACAACTCCAGTAATATTAGCAAATCTAGGACAACCTGCAGTATTATCACAATTAGGACCATTTGGTGTAGCACCACCTGAATTACCATAAACATTATTATCAGTATATTCATCATGCAGATTTCCGAATGAGTGGCCAAATTCATGAACTGTTACTCGATCACCACTACAGTTATTTGTGCAGCTTGTGTCATCACCTGAGTAGGATATAGCAAATGAAGTTAATCCACCAGTACTTCTTGTTCCACTTCCTCCATAATTGTTGCTGTTAAAGATTACTATTATCTCATCTAATGGACATTGTGTAGCCAAGTTTAAAACAGCAGTATTATTACAACAGATCAATCTTGATACACCCATACAGTTATGATAGCATCCTAAGTTGCGTGATTCATTAACCCAGTGAATGTTTATGGAATGATTGCTGAATGGTTGAAATGACAAAAGCGTATTATTGTGTGCATTAACGTCTGCTGCAAATTGAGTTAGCTGAGCAGCAGTATAATTATCTCCTACAAAGACTATGTCGAATAAAGTAGTGGATGATCCAGAATTAACTAGTGTTTGACAGTTGCTTCCTTCTTTTTCTGGAAGGCTCGTCACATCTACAATTAATGCTAAAGTACCGTTTGGATAGTATATGTTAATCCAAGCTGCATTTTCAAAGTAAGGAACGACTAATGTAAAATTAGTTTCATTCAATTCAATAAAACCACCAGAAAGAACACCGTCTTCACCAGGTATATCATAATTCAAGATATTGGGAATATCGAATGTAAAAGCATATAAGGTTTTTTCTGTTTCAGTAAAAACTTCAGCTCTGTAACCTTCTTCAGGTTGTATTCTTCTGTCTGGTGCAAATCCTGATTTCTTATATTTATCTAGTACAGAGAAAGAGCCAGTATCGTAGTTCAATTCTAACATGATTATATTATCTTCAACAACAACTATCATAGTATCGCTATCTTCCTCCCCTTCATTATCAATCACAGTTAAAGTAACAACATATAAATCAGAGTGAGAGTAGGTATGAGTTGGATTTATTCCAGTTCCAATTGTTGGAACAAAATGATCACCAAAATCCCATTCATATGAAACTATAGTTCCATCCAAATCATAAGATCCACTTCCATCAAAAATTACAGTTTCTCCAAGAAGGATGGTTTGGTCAGAACCAGCATTAGCTACTGGTGGATTATTTTCACAAGTACAATCACTTCCACATATTCCACTTATACAATCACTATTTTCATCACAGTTAGCATTACATCCACTTCCAAACACTATTGTATCGAATAAATCATTGTCATTACATGTGTGAGTTATAGTTGAATCTCCTTGAGTACATAGGTCTAATTCTGCACATACACTATTAAATGCTGCCCTGTAATCCCATGTGAAATCATAAGCATCTGGATTATTATAACAAGTTGCTATTCCATTAAGATCAAATGGATCACAATCCTCATCCTCTGTTTGATCATAAACACAATTGTAATTATTTCCAGATCCGGTACAATCTGCACAGTACTTTAGTTCACAAACAGTTTCATTAGCAGCACAATTAAAATTATTTCCAGATCCAGTGCAGTAATCACAGTTGCCTATACAAAGGCTTTGATCCTTAGTACAACTACCTGCTCCATTACAGTAGTCACAATTACCTATACAATCATTTTTAGGATCTGTTCCGGGTTCAGTATTAACACAAACACTTTCAAAACACACTTGACATAATGGACAACTTTCAGAAGCTTCAGGCTCTTCATCTATTAAACCATCACAATCATTATCTATTCCATCACAAACTTCTGTAGCACCCGGATTTATCATTGGATCAACATCATCACAATCACAAGCAGCCCCGTAGTCGTCTCCATCTATATTTTCCTGGTCAGGATTTGGGACATCAGGACAATTATCCGTCTCATCCGGTATTCCATCACCATCAGAATCGATTAAAGCTAAAGCAAGATTTAAACTAAATAGTAGAACAAAAAATACTGTAAGGAACAAAATAATTTTTTTGATATTAGCACCTCAAAGAGTTGTATAATCTTAAAATCCCAAATTATTTATTTATATGGTATGTGCTTTTTATGTAATGCTTTACTCTATAAGAAATTCAACCTTTTTAACTATTTTCCCAATTTTACTTTCCAGTCCTTCACTTAATTTTTCTCCAAAATCAATGTTTTTTGGTTGAATTCCTATTATTTTGATTTTTGAATCAGGTAAAAACCTTTTCAATAAGTCTATTGGTATGCTATGTGTCGATGTCACAACGTCTTTAATTTCATTTAATTCAAAAACTTTTACTTCACCGATGCTTCCTCCAAATTCTAAGGCATCAAGAATCATTACTTCATCATAATCTTTTAGTTCTTTTATAAAATTTTCAGGTGTTACTCCTGCTTTTATCTTTTTTATGTTTTCAACATCTAATTTATCAAGAATAATATTTCCTATGTTATCATCAGATTTAATTGGATTTCCAATACTCATAACAGCTTTCATAAAATTTATTAATTCTGATTATACTTAAGTATTATATGGATAAAGAAAACAAGATAAGACTTCTAAAAATGGCTATTTCTTGCTTAAGAAGAGAAGGAGAAACTAGGCCTATATTCAGTCCCGCTGTTCCAACAAAGAAAGAGATTGACATTATTAAAAATTATTTGAAAGAAGGAGAAGTTGAAGAGGATTTATTAAAAAAATTTTTTCCTATGGCATATCAAGGAGTTAGTAAATATGGATTTTTTGAATATTTTTTCTATTTTCATAATAAGACCATCAGAATGTTAGAGAGATACACAAAGGACAAGGGATTAGTTGACTGGTGTACTGCTTATCCTGCTAAAATTGTTGACAAATTTGATTCTAAATGCGTAGCAGAAACAATTGATGGTAGAGTGATAAAGACAGATTCAGAAGCATATCCGGGGATAATAATTGAAAATGAATTAAAAACTGGCAATTGGGTAATTTTACATAGAGATAAGATTAATATGTTTTTAAATGAAAAACAGTTTGAAACTGCATTAAGATTCTATAATAAATTTAAAAAAGAGAAAAACAAGTAATATTATGTGCTTGGTACAAAAAGGAAAAGTTCTTGAAATAAAAGATAAAACGGCTATTGTTCTTGTTAATGGAAGAAAAAAGGAAGTTAGAGTTGAGGATGAAATAGAAGTTGGAGATGAGATTAACGTTTTTCAGAGTTTAGGATTTAAAAAATAGATGGTAGCGGGAGTTGGATTTGAACCAACGACCTTCGGGTTATGAGCCCGACGGGCACTCCTGGCTGCCCTATCCCGCTTTGTTTAAATTATAAGACATTAAAAGTTATATAAATATTACTATAAAGTTGATTTTTATGACAACAATACTAGGTATTGATGAGGCAGGAAGGGGCTCAGTTATAGGTCCTATGTTTTTAGCAGGAGTTTTAATAGACAAAAAACATGAAAATAAGCTCAAAAAAATTGGAGTAAAGGATAGTAAGTTACTAACTCCATTACAAAGAAAAAACTTATATCCTCAAATAAAGAAAATCGCTAAAGATTATGTTTCTTTAAAAGTTTCTGCCAAAGAGATAGATGAATTAAGAAAAATTTCCAATTTAAACAAAATTGAAGCAGAAAAAATGGCTCAGATCATAAAAACTATGAAAGCCGATATAGCTTATGTTGATGCTCCACAGGTTTCAACAGAGAAATTCAAAAAAATTCTTTTAGCATTAGCTAAAAACAATACAGAAATAATAGCTGAAAATTATGCTGATCTAAAATTCCCTGTTTGTTCCGCAGCTTCAATAATAGCTAAGTTTGAAAGAGATAGAGAAATAGAAGAAATCAAGAAAATAGTTGGATTTGACTTTGGTGTTGGTTACAGTCATGATGCCAGGAGCATTGAATTTGTTAAAAAATGTTTAAAAGAGAAAAAACATTTAGAATTTATAAGGCATTCTTGGATAACTGTTAATAATATCATATCAGAAAAAGAGCAAAAAACACTGAAAGAGTATAAATAAGCTTTTCCAAATCTTTAAGAATTTATATATTAGTAGATTTAATAGAATAAGGAGGATATCCATGAAAAATGGTAACAAATCAATGATAGTCTATGTAATTATTGGAATAATAATAGGTTATTTGAGCCAGTGGGGAAGAAATATGTACGGAGAACAAGGTAACTATCTTGCAATAAGTTTGGCATTGGTATTTCTAGTGATAACTGCTGAGATAAATAAAAAAGCATTTAATATAAAAAAAGAGTTTAAATGGTTTATGTCCAATGGTGGTTGGGTTTATTTGTTTGTTTGGTTCATAACATGGATAATTTTCTTCAACCCACCATTTAGCCCTCTTTAGGTGTTTGAATGGAGAACTTAGGAGATTGGAAAAGAACTCATTATTCTAATGAAGTAGCTCCAGAAATGGATAGCAAAGAAGTTATTGTAATGGGATGGATAAGAGAACTAAGGGATATAGGAAAGTTAAAATTCATTAAATTAGCAGATAGGGAAGGTTTTATTCAAATAACTGTTAAAGACGGAGAAGTAATACCCAAGCTAATAGAAAAAATTGAAACTCTGGGAAGAGAAGACGTAATAGCTGTTAAAGGGACTGTTAAAGAAAATAGAGAAGCTCCTGGAGGAAGAGAAATAATACCAATTGAAATAAAACTGATCAATACAGCTGAAAAACCATTACCATTAGAAATGGAAACCAAGAAAACTCCTGCTTTATTAGATACAAGACTAGACCAAAGACCATTGGATTTGAGAAAACCCGAAAACCAAGCCATATTTAAGATACAATCAAGACTTGTTGAAGGAATGCAAAATTTCTTGATTAAAAAAGGATTTTTACAAGTTTTTACTCCATGCTTAATCGGGGGAATATCTGAAGGAGGTTCTGATGTTTTTGCTGTTCCTTATTTTGATAAAGAATCATTCCTTAGACAAGACCCACAATTACATAGAGAATTAATAATAATTTCAGGATTTGATAAAATATTTGATTTAGGACCTAATTGGAGAGCAGAAAAATCCCACACAACTTTTCACATATGTGAACACAGGGGTCTAGCTCCAGAAATGAGTTTTATAATAGATGAAGCAGACACAATGAGGCTAGAAGAGCAGATGATTGTGGAAAGCATAAAGTTTGTGACAAAGAATTGTAAAAATGAATTAGAAATATTAAACAAGAAATTAACAATACCTAAAACACCTTTTCCAGAATTAAGATTTCCTGAAATTTACAAGATTTTGAGAAAACTGGGTTTAAATATTAAAGATGGTTCTGATTTAAACAGAGAAGCTGAAAATCTTCTCACTGGATATGTGAGAGAAGAATATGATAGTGATTTCTTTTTCATAAACAGATTTCCCTTTGCTCTAAAACCATTTTATGTTATGAGAGTTGATGAAGAGCCTAAATATGCAAGAAGTGTTGACTTAATATATAAGGGGTTGGAGATGTCTTCAGGAGGACAAAGAGAACATAGATACGAAGAATTAATTAAGAATATAAAGGAAAAGAAATTGGATTTAAGTAATTTTCGATGGTTTACTGAATTCTTTAGGTATGGAGCTCCTCCAATGGGAGGTTTTTGTTTAGGAATAGAGAGGTTTACTATGAAACTCCTAAATCTGAAAAACATTAGAGAAGCTGTTTTGTTTACTAGGGACCCTGAGCGTCTCTCGCCATAAAGTTGATATAATGTCCTGGAATATAAATAATAAGAAATGCATTCGTTGCGGAGGATGCGTTTCAGTATGTCCATTCGGAGCGCTAGAATTAAAGGAACACATAATCTTTGATGAAAAATTGTGTAATTTATGTGGTATTTGCGAAAGAGTTTGTCCTGTAAAATCAATTAAGGTGGAAAAATGACTGATATAGTAGATTTTTTTTATGATGGTAGAAAATTATTTTCAGCTTTATTATTATCTGTCTTTCTTTTAGCTCTTTTCATAGAATTTCAAGTAGAAGTAATTCCATATAATTTATTCATAACTCTTTTTTCAAAATATTTTGGTGAAATATCTCCATTAGTTTTTTTGTTTTTTTATTATTTTTTCATTTGTTATATTTTTATAATTATAGTAATTGGATTTTATGATTTAATAGTTAAGAGAAGAGAGAAGAATGAGTAATATGTGGGATGTAATAGTTATAGGAGCAGGTCCAGCAGGGACTGCTTGTGGAAAAAAACTAGTAGAAAGCGGATTTTCAGTAAAAATCTTTGACAGAAGGCAAGAAATAGGCTCCCCAAAAAGATGTGGAGAAGGCTTGAGCGAAGGTACACAGGAATTAATAGGAAAAATTCCTGACAGATGTATTGCACAAAAAATTAAGGGTTGTAGAGTTTATTCTCCAAATGGAAAATATCTTGAAATTGTTTTAAGTCACGGAGGCTTTATTCTTGAGAGAAAGGTTTTTGATAAGTGGTTAGCAGAAAGGGCTGTAAAGGCTGGAGTAGATATTCAAGCAAATTCGTTTATTTCAAATTTAATAGAAAATAATGGTTATTTTGTTGGTGTTAAAGGAGAATTTCTTGGAGAAAAATTCGAGGAAAAAGCAAAAATGATTGTTTGTGCAACTGGAGCAGAATCTCCTCTAAGAAAGCAAGCATTGAATATCTTTTCTAGACCACATCTTATTGATTCTTGTTTACAATATGAAATGTCTGGAATAGATATTGATCCAGAACTCATTGATATTTATCTGGGAAACGAGATAGCCAAGCGTGGTTATTGTTGGGTCTTTCCTAAAGGAAAGGACAGAGCTAATGTGGGAGTCGGAATAGTACCTGGAGAAAAAACTGCAAAATTTTATTTAGAGAATTTTCTTGATTCCCATCCTCAAATCAAGAAAGGGTCAATAATAGAAGTTAATGCTGGTTGTGTTCCTGTTGGAGGAATGGAAAAAGACATGGTTGCTAATGGATTCTTGGTTTGCGGAGAAGCTGCTCATCATGTCAACCCCATACACGGTGGTGGAATAAAGGAGGCTGTTGTTTCTGGGCAGTTGGCAGCAGATATTATTTCAGAATGTTTAAAGAAAAATGATGTTTCTAAAAAAGCTTTATCAAAATTCAATGGTTTGTGGTGGGAAAAAAGAGGGAACAAAATGAGAAAAATTGAAAAACTAAGAGAAGTTGTTGAAAAGCTATCTGATAAGGATTTAAATGATTTATTAGGATTATTAGAACCTTCAGATGTTATAGAATTTACTAGAGGTTCAAAACTTTCTGTTTTTGCAAAAGTTCTTATGAGAAAACCACATCTTATTTCTTTAGCTAAACATTTGTTATAAATTATAACTATTATAAATTTCTGCTATTTCTGCTGCTGTTAGTGATCTGTTTAAGATTATGACTTCATCAATAAAACCATGGAAATAGTAATCATTGTCTAAGTTGTCGCCACCTATATGCAGAGTGAAAGTATTATCTGCATTTATGGTAGTAACGGAAGAGGTTTCACCTGCTATTTCTCCATTAAGATAAAGTCTAAATGTTATGCCATTTCTAGTCACTACTCCATGATGCCAAGTAGTATCATTAACCTGTTCAAGAGAATATATGGAAGTACTATTGCCATTAAAAAAATCAATTCCTAAGTTTCCTTGATTATCCACCCAAAAATAATAACCAGGATTAGTCCCATACCATTTTCCTATGATATCTGGTTGCTCAATACTAGCATCATTCTCAGCTTTAAACCAAGCCATCATTGTAAAATCATCAGTACTAAGATTTAAACTTTCATGATGTTGAACTTCAACATAATCACCTATTCCATCAAACTCTAAAGCATGACCATACTTTCCGCTAACCCATACAGGGCAAGCAGTTCCGCCACAAGACCCTGTATAGTTCTTTAATTCACCATCGTTTCCAGACGGCGAACTATCATAAGCAACAGTTCCAGATCCTTCATCAAATGTTAAACACAAAACAACATCAGGATTATCACAAAAAGTCATTTCTTCAAGTTTTTCTGTAAATGTAACAGATCCTTGGCTTGTTGTTATCTTTACATCAACCTCTCTTTTTCCTACAAACTCTTCTATATTTACTGTTCCAACTTCTCCAGGTCCTATAGTCGGAGGAACCATTGTAACTTCTACTAGTTCATCATCGATATAAACAGATAAGTCTGAAATGTCTGTTTGCCCAGTATTTCTTACATAAATATTATTATTAGATGCACCTTCTATTTTCATCTGAGCTAAGAGACTTGTAGTTGTCTTTTCTATTGATTCCTCAGTTGTGGTTGTTGTTGATGTAAATATTCCTGAAAAGAATGTATAAGACAAAGCAGCTAGAGCAACCACTATCATTAGAACTAATATGATAACTATAATAGCAGATATTGCTTTCATATAAAACAATATAAAATTTGAGCATATATTATTAACTAAATAAATAAGTAAGTCTAAATAATTTTAGTGTGTTAATGACAAGAATAGAAAAAATTGAGATTCAAGGTTTTAAGTCCTTTCCTAAAAAGACTTTTTTATCTTTTCCTAGCAATTTTTCTGTAGTTTGTGGTCCAAATGGGAGCGGAAAATCAAATATCTTAGATGCGCTTTGTTTTGTTTTAGGAAGAACTTCTGCAAAAAGTTTAAGAGCAGACAGAATGTTAGAAATGATATTCCATGGAACAAAAAAAAGATCACCATCAGATTTTGCTAAAATTACTCTTTGGTTTGATAATGCTGCAAAAGTGTTTCCCTTTGAGGATGATAAAATATCTATTTCTAGAAGAATAAATAAAAAAGGAATTTCTATTTACAAACTCAATGGAAGAACAGTAACAAGAGAAACGGTTCAGGAGATCTTAAGACCAGCTTTGATCAAGCCTGATGGTCATAACATAATTCTACAAGGAGATGTTACAGAAGTAATAGAGATGAGCCCAATAGAAAGAAGAGAAATAATTGATGATATATCAGGGCTCAGAGAATTTGATGAAAAAAGAAATAAAGCACAGAGAGAACTCTTAACAGTTGAGGAAAGAATTAAAGAATCCCATATAATTCTGAATGAAAAAAGAGCAAATTTAGAAAGACTAGAAGACGAGAAAAAATCTGCTGAGAAGTATCAGAAATTAACTGCTGATTTGGACAAGTCGAGAGCATCATTAGCAAAAGTAAAATTAGAATCTGCTGAAAAATCAATAAAAAGACTTGATGATAAAATAGAAAAAATAAAATCTGGAGAAATTGACAAAGAGTTAGAGAAAATTGACAATGAACTGGATAATATTGAAAATAAGAAGAATAAAATTGCTAAAAGACTTTTTGATAGAACAAAGGACATTGCAATAATAAAAGAAGTGGAGAGAATAAAAGCTGAGATTAGAAGGAAAAAAGACAAAATTGAAATGAATAAAAGTCAAATTGGAAGAACAAATGACATAATAAAAAGACTGGAATTCTTAAAACAAAAAGAACTAGAAGGCTCTGTTAGCAAGGCAGTTAAAGATGTTCTAAGTTTAGGCTGGACAGGTGTTTATGGAACAATGGCTTCTTTGTCAAGGGTTTCTAAAAAACATGAAAAAGCAATTGAGGTTGCAGCAGGCCCTCATTTAAATGATATAATTGTTTCTGACAAAGATGTTGCAATAGAATGTGTTAGATATTTAAAGAAAAACAGAATAGGAAGAGCAAGATTCCTTCCTTTGGATAAGATAAAACCTAAAGACAGTAAAAAATTGAAAAAATTTGCTTTTGAGGACGGAGTAGTTGGAATAGCTCTAGACTTGATAGAATTTGATAACAAATACTACAATGCTTTTTCTTTTGTTTTTGGTAACACTTTAATTGTTGATGATATTTCAACAGCCAAGAGACTTGGTATTGGAAACGCAAGGTTTGTTACTTTGGACGGAGATCTAATAGAAAAGTCAGGAGCTATTATAGGAGGTTATTACACAAGAAAAAAAGCATTTATTGGAAGAGAGGAAATAGAAAAATATTCTTCTCATAAAATTCAGCTTCAAAAAGAAATAGAAGAATCGGAGAATGAGATAATAAAATTAGAAAAAGAATTAGAGCAATTTACAACAAAGGAGAAAACAGAAAGTAAAGAACTAATAGAAATGCAAAAAGAAAGAGGAAAACTTGAAGAAAGGTTTGAATCACTAACAAACAAAAGAAAGAGACTATTTGAAGAAAAAATGTCTTATCAAGAGCAGATAAACAATCTAAGAATTAGAAAAGCAAGATTTGAGGCTGAATTGGAAAATCTAAAACTAGAATTTGAAAACTATAAGAAAACAGAAACCTATCAAATTTCTGCAAGAGCTTTAGAAATCAAGATTAAAGAAACAATGGATAAAATCAATGTTCTTGGAGCAATAAACATGAAAGCCTTGGAAGAATATGGAGAACAAAAAATTGTTTACGATGAATTAAAAGAAAAGGTTGATAAATTGACTGAAGAGAGGAATAAGATATTGGAAGTAATAGCTGATATAGAGGGAAAAAGAAAAGAGGTTTTCATGAAAACTTTGGAAGGTGTTAGAGAAGAGTTTAAGATTGTTTTCAAGGACTTGATGAAAGGAGAGGCTGATTTAAGGCTTTTAGGAGGTTTGGATAGTGGATTGTTAATAGAAGCTAGCACCAAAGGAAAAAAACTAATGAATATTGATGCAATGTCTGGAGGTGAAAAGACTTTAACTGCTTTAGCTTTCTTATTTGCTATTCAAAGATTCAGACCAGCTCCATTTTATGTTCTTGATGAGATTGATGCAGCATTGGATAGGCCTAATACAAAGAAGACAGTTGAACTAATTAAGAAATACTCTACTAATTCCCAATTTATTGTGATTACTCACAATGAGGCTACAATCCAAGAAGCTGATTGTGTTTATGGAGTTAGCATGGAAGAAGGCGAATCTAAATTAGTTGGAATAAGAATGCCTAGTTAATTAATTTTCCGATTTCTTCTCCATTTTAACAAATGAGTTAAGTTTTTCTGCAAAACAATCTGGAAAACCTAATATCGTATCTATTTGAGTTAATATAGGGAGATCTGTATAGTCTGTTTGAACTCCTGTCACTCTAATTTTTTTTAATTTTCCGCTGTTTGTGGTTACAAAATTCTCTCCTGGAAGAAGATATTTTTTAACTTCGTCTCGTTCAATACATTTAACATCTAAATCCAAACCTTGATCTGATGTAGCGTTTAACAATCTGCTCTTACCTTTTTCAGAAAGATAGGGAACTATGATATCTACTTTAAGCATTTCTATTTCTCCTGTTTCTTTACCATCAATTTCTCTTCTTTCTATTTTTTCAGGTTCTTCTAAAAATTCATTTTCAATTATTTCTTGTAAATCCACTTCTTCTGTTTCTGATGTTGGATAAGGAAACCTCAATATCTCTCTACTTACATTAACTATTCCTGTAATAATTCCTCTCCTTCCTAATCTTACATAACGACCTTTCTCTTGCTCATTATCAATTATATATTGGGCCGCTATACTAGACATGTTATCACTAAACAGTATTAAAAAATAAACTATTTAAATCTTTCTTAAGAATCTTTTTAATACATCATCTAAATCAGGTTTTCCAATTTCCCTTATCTCGTATCTAACTCTGGCAGCTGGTTTATTGATATTAAGAAGATTTCTCAAATCAACAGGAGTTCCAATCAAAACACTGTCACATTCCACACTGTTTATGGTTTCTTGTAATTCTTCCATTTGCTTTCTAGAATAACCCATTGCAGGTAAAACTGTTCCTAAATGAGGATACTTAACAAAAATATCTTTTATTGATCCAACAGCCTTACTTCTGGGACTGATTATAAAAGCTCCTAAATTTTTAGCTTCAATTGTTGCTGCACCAAAACCCAGACCACCGTGAGTTAGAGTAGGTCCATCTTCTACAATCAAAACTCTTTTTCCTCTTACTAATTCGGGCCTATCAACAAATCTATCCATCGCAGCTTTTATGATAACAGCTTTTTTGTTTATTGATTTAACATTATCAATAACTCTTTGGACATGCATTTGATTGGCAGTGCCAACTTTATTAACTATTACAGCATCAGCCATTCTAACATTAGTTTCCCCAGGATAATACAATAGTTCATGATCAGGTCTTCTTGCATCAGCAACTACAATATGCAAATCAGGTTTAATAAAAGGCAAATCATTATTTCCTCCGTCCCAGACTATTAAATCAGCTTCTCTTTCAGCTTGCTTTAATATTTTTTCAAAATCAACACCAGCGTAAACAATATTGCCTTCTTCTAAATGAGGCTCGTATTCTTCTCTTTCCTCAATTGTAGAATTATATTTTTCCAAATCAGTTTTAATGGAAAACCTTTGAACTATCATTTCCTCCAATTTTCCATAAGGCATAGGATGCCTTACAACAACAAAATTGATTCCTCTTGATTTTAATATTCTGCAAATTTTTCTTGATGTAGGACTTTTCCCAGCTCCAGTTCTAACACCAGTAACAGCTATTACAGGTTTTTTCGATTCTAACATAGTTTGTTTTGGTCCCATTAGTTTAAAATCAGCACCGCAAGATAAAACAAGAGAAGCTTTCTGCATGACTTCTTCGTGAGATAGATCTGAGTATGCTAAAACAACTTCATCCACTTTATATTTTTCAATTAAATTAAGTAAAGATTTTTCAGGAAAAATTGGAATTCCTTTAGGATACAATTTTCCTGCTAATATTTTCGGATAAATTCTATTCTTCATTTGAATTTGTGCGACTGTGAAAGCCACAACCTCATATTTTCTGTTTTTTCTAAAGAAAACATTAAAATTATGGTAGTCTCTACCTTGAGCTCCCATTATTATGACTCTTCTTCTTTTCATAATATCTCTCTCAATCAGGTTCGCCTCCACCACTTGGTTTACCTTTCTTTAAAGTAATTACTACACTTTCAGTTTTGATATCGTTCAGTGTGATGTCGGTATATTCATTGTAAGTATTCATTATGGATTTTGTTCCTCCCCTCTCAATTGTAAAATTATATTTACTCGACTCTTCAGCTCTAGGATCGTATACAGAAAAATCAGCATTCTGGTCCGAAACATCTAATTTAACTAATTTAATAACAGTCGGTTGTGAAACTACTTGAACGTTTTTTGTCTCACCTATTTTCAATTCAATAGTTTGCTGTTGTACAGTGCAACCACTAATTAAAACTGTTAAAATTAAAACAGTGATAAGTTTTTGTGAAATCTTAACCATAACTCTCTAGATAAATTTATAAGATATTGATATTAAAGCTTTACTAGAGAAAAATGTCCAAAGAAATTGAAATGAAAGCAGAGTTAGAAAATCCTGAAGAATTAAGGAAAAAATTAAAAGAAGTAGGAGCTAAATTTTTAGGCAAGAAAAGAGTAGTTGATATTTTCTTTGATTTTCCAGATAAAAGATTTGAAAAAGAAGATAAATATTTAAGATTAAGAAAAAACGGTGAAAAAATAATTTTAGAATTCAAAGGTTCTAAGGAAGAAGGAAAAACAAAAATTAGAGAAGAAACCAAAACCGAAATTAAAGATTTTGTTGAAATAGTTAAGATTCTAAATTTTCTAGGCCTTGATATTATATTTAGATACGAAAAAAATAGAGAAACCCATTATTTAGATAGTGCTGAGATAGTTATTGACGAATTGCCTAAAATAGGATGGTTTTGCGAAATAGAAGCCGAAAATGAAGATATAATTAGACAAATTGGTAAAAAACTTGAAATAAAAAATTTGAATAACAGATCCTATCGTTATTATATTGAAAAATATAACAAAAATATTAAAGAATTGGTGTTTTGATGTTATCAGATCAACAACTAATTGACTTAATGGTTTCTGAGCCAAGCTGGGAAGATGTAATTGTAAAAATAGTTGCAGAAGAACAAATGGATCCTTGGTCTATAGATATTATTAGACTTGCAAACACTTTTTTAATATACGTTAAGAAAATAGAAAAATTAGACTTGAAAATACCAGCAAGGTTCATTTTAATATCTGCAATTCTTTTGAGAATGAAATCTGATGTTCTAATAGAGAAAAAACAAAAGATATTTATTCCTGAATCAGAAAAAGAACCTGATGAAATGTTAAGGATCTTAGCTTCTGTTCCACCATTACAGCCTCCTCTTAAAAGAATTCCATTAAGGAACGTCACTTTAAATGAACTCATAAATGCTCTAAGAAAGGCTTATCAAGTACAAGATAGAAGGGTTGAAAGGAGAAGAAGGGTAAAGAGAGCTGTTGAAATTGCAGTCCCCCTTCCAGAGGAAGACATAACACGGAGAATAGACAAACTACTATCACAAATCAATGAAGCACTAATGGATATAAATAATATAGAATTTTCTAGACTTGTGAAAAGATGGGGTCGAAAAGAAATTGTAGAGGCTTTGATACCTTTGTTGCATTTGTCCCATGATGGGAAAATACATTTACATCAAGAAGAATTGTTTAAAGAAATATTAGTTAAGTTGAGAGAATAATATATTATGTGATTAAATGAGAGGAGAAAGACTAAAATCATCAGTAGAAGCTGCTTTATTTATGGCTAATAAGCCTGTATCAATAGAAAGATTATCAAAAATGTTTAAAACTGAACCTGAGAAAATAAAAGAATTAATAGAAGAATTCAAGAGAGAATTTGAAAAACCAGAGCACGGTGTTCATGTTATAGAAACCTCTAAAGGTTATCAAATAAGAGTTAAGCCAGAGTTTGCTTCTTCTGTTAGAAGATTAACTCCTTACAGAGACTTGGGAAGAGGTTTATTAAGAGTTTTAGCTCTGGTTGCATACAAACAACCAATTACTCAAGCTGAAATTGTTAAAGTTATTGGCAACAGGACTTATGAGTATGTGAAAAGATTGGAAGAAAGAGGTTTAATAAAAACCATGAAGCACTCTAGGACAAAAGCTTTGATTGCAACCAAAGAATTTGCCAATTATTTTGGTTTAGAAAATCCAGAAGATGCAAAGAAATTTTTTGAAGACGTTAATAAAGAAGATGATTCGGTTGAGACCGAACAATAATGAAAGCTTATAAAGTATTAGAATTTAATTCTAAACTATGGAGATAGATAGAAAAACCCTTAAAGCATTAGCAGCAGACACAAGATTGGATATATTGAAAAGTCTAGGCAAAAGAAGGAAAACCCCCTCTGAATTGTCTAAAGAGTTAAATTTGGCTGCTTCAACTGTTGTTGAACATTTGAATAGGTTAGAAGAGGCTAATCTAGTTAGAAGAGAGGAGACAGGACATAAATGGATTTATTATGGTTTAACTAAAAAAGGTTCAGCTTTGGTAAAACCTAAAGTTCCTGCTCAATTCATTATTGTTTTAAGCTTGGTTGCCGTAGTTGCTTTTGCTGGATTTATGCTCTACTATGTAAATTATACACCTTATGCAACAGTCGGAGCAATGCCTTCAATTAGTGTTCCTCCAGAAGGAGAAATAACTCAACCAATTGAAGAAACAAAAATGCCTGAAGAAACAACAACACCTACTCCACCAACTGAACAAAGGGCAGCTACAACTGGAGTAGGAGGAGTTAATATAACTAATGTTACGAATTTCACATTCAACAGTGGAACAGGAACTTGTTATTCTGGAAATTATTCTGAAGAAAAAAAAGGAACAACAGAAATAATTGGAGAGAATAATAAAATAACATTTTCCGGCTTTGTTATAACCTCGGATCCTTGTCATGAATTAGAAGGATCCTATTCTATGAATGATTCTAAAATAACAATAGAAATAACCTCGAAAAGTATGGGTGGGATATGTATTGCATGCGTTGGTTCAATTCCTTTTGATGGTTATTTAGATCTCAATGAAGGTCACTATAATGTTAAGATCATATATGAGCAAACTATTATAACAGAAAAAGATGTCGATGTTATTTAGAAAATATCTAATCCTTTTAATTCTTCAAAGATTTTATCATGAATCTTCTCAGGTGTTATGAATTCAAATTCTTCTTCTTTTTCTTTGCAACAATTTATTACTATCCAGTTTTCTTTTTCAGCTATGTCCAAATATGTTCTTCTAACCTTTTCCTGATAGTTTTCATCTGCTTCATGAATGTCTATCTCCCCTTTTCTCATAAGAACATTTTTTTGTTCTTTTTCAAGAGATAATTTTTTTGAGATTTTGGTAGGAACATTCAATACTATTGTTGCATCTGGTTGAGGTAATCTTCTGTCAATATCTTTTATCCATTCCCATATTTCAAATCTTTTTTCACCTTCAAGTTTGGCTGCCTGAAATATGTTAGAAGCAGTGTATCTGTCAGCTATAACATTTATTCCAGCTTCTAATTTTTCTTTAATTTCTTTTTGAAATTGATGCCTATCTAAAGAATAAAATAAAGAGCCTATTTCAGGTGTTATTTCCTCTTTTGAACCAAAATCTCCTTTCAGATATTTGGCTACAAGTATACCTAAGGGAGTTTTTTTATAAGTAGGAAAACGGATTATTTCAACTCTTTTTCCCATTTTTCTCAATTTTTCAGCAAGGAGATTGGCTTGAGTTTTTTTACCAGAGGAATCAATACCTTCAAACAATATGAATTTTCCTTTCATTCTCAGACCTTAAAACAAAACTTTATTTGCGGGAATTGTTTTCTTAAACCAGTAACTTCTTCCTTGATTTTTTCAACATCCTTTTCATCAATTAATACATCTCTGAAAAAGGATGAAATTAATTTCATTTCATTTTCTTTCATTCCGAATCTTGTCATTTCCTGAACCCCCAATCTTATTCCTGAAGGATTCTTTAATGCATCATGGGGAGAGTCTGTAGGTAATGCCATTTTATTGCAAATTATGTTACAGTTCTCAAGAGTGTTAGCAACAATTTTTCCTCCACCAAATTCCTTCACATTTACTATAACTTGATGGGATTCTGTAAAGCCTAAATCAGGACATAAAACCTCGAAACCTTGATCTGTTAACGCTCTAGCTAAAGCTTTTGCATTTCTCATAACTTGTTTTGAATATTCTTCTCCAAATTCGTTCATTTCCAAAGCAGTAACAGACAGAGCAGGAAATCTGTGAATATGTGTATTTGACATAACTTTAGGAAATAAAGCAGTTTCTATTTTTTCCCAGTCTTTTTCATCCAGATTATTATTTCCTATTACAATTCCGCCCTGAGGTCCCTGAAATGTTTTGTGAGTTGAGGAAGTTATTATGTCTGCACCTTCTTTAAAGGGTTTTTGAAATTTTTCATTATAAACAAGGCCGAAAACATGGGCAGAATCATAAATAATTTTTATGTTTTCATCTATCGATTCTCTTATTTCTCTTATTGGATGTGGAAACAGAAACATTGAAGCTCCAAACATGACTATTTTTGGATTAACCCTTTTAATAATTTCAATTGTTTTTTCTACATCAATATTCATTTTTTCTTTGTCAAAAAACATATCAACATTCTTCAATCCCCTTACTCCTGCCAATCCCCATCTAGTATGACTTATATGAGCTCCATTTGGTATTCCAGGACTAACTAAAATGTCTCCTGGTTTTGTGAATGCTGCATAAACAGTCAGATTTGCTATTCCTCCAGAAAGAGGTCTTGTATCAGCAAATCTTGTGTTAAATTTTTTTCTAAAAATATTATTACAAAGGTCTTCTATTTCATAAGAATGTTTGGTTCCTTTATAATGACAATTTCCTGATGTATGTTCATTATATCTTCCTTCAAAATCAGAAACAAATAATTTTTCTGCTAAAGGAGACATAACACTCTCTGAAGCAATTAGATTTATACATTCTTTCCTTCTCCACTTATGGTGATTTTCAACGATTTTAATTACTTCATCTAACATTTAACCGTACCTCATTCTCAAAAAACCTATTATTGTAAATATTATGGCTGTAATTATTAATATCATTGCTAATGAGAAATTATCTGATCCTCCTACAAGTAGTTGAATTCCTACATAAGTCATAATACTATCTCTTATTAGACCTTTTATACCCATTAAATCACATTGATGAGAATTTCATCTTTATTTCAATTAGATTACAGGTTTCTGGTTTTAATTCACCTTCCGGACAATATCCTAAAGCTATACAGGAAGGGCCTGCTTTTTCAAATATCACAGGAGCAACTCTTTTAACTTGTTTAAGCATTTCGTCAGCAACTACTCTTAATTCCCATTGAGCCCTAGCACAGCACCTTAAATTGAAAAAATGTAATAGTTCTCTAGCATTCATTGTTACAATAATATTTGTCTTGATTCCCTGAGGAGAAAGCATTCTAACATCTTCAAATGGTATACCCATATCTAAAAGATCCTGAATTATTTTCGTGTTCTGTTCAACAAATTCATTGAGTTTTTTAAGTGCTTTTTCATTTTTAGCAATTTTAGGAGGTATTACAATATCACAATGGGCTTTATTATATCTTCCTGATTTTATTGTGTAAGAAGCTAATCTGTGTCTAACCAATTGAATCTCTAAAACACGGCTCACATCTTCTAGAGCAAATGTAAAGGAAGCATGCTCTATTACAGATACATGACCATATCCAATTACTTTTCTTAGAGTTTTTCTAGCTTTTTCTAAAGTCATTTTTTCTTTTCTTTCATCATAATATTTTGTGCTATAAGACGTTTGGGCTGCTAAAGCGCATGTTATTTCTGGATTAGGAGTATAGCGAAGAAGTTTCACTTTCATGTAATCTTATTCCCATCTAAAATATTTAAAGTTAAATGGGCCCGCCAGGATTTGAACCTGGGTCGCCAACTCCCGAAGCTGGAATACTAAACCAAGCTATACTACAGGCCCTAAGAATAATATTTATTTTAAGTTTTAAAGAAATACTTCAATAAATGCTCCTATATAAATAGAGAAAACAGCCAAAAATAACAATAATAATGAATCTCTGAAAACTAATAGAAATTCTTTGCTCCAGAACCTCTCTCTTATTAGTCCTACAGATAAAACACCACCAGCTATTCCTGCTAAGAAATAACCAAAAATTTCAATTGGTGCATGAGGAATTATGCTTATTGTTCTAACCATGAATTCTTCTATTAAACCTTTTCTAATAAAAGAAGCTAAATATATTGCTAAAATAGAAGCGTTCCAAGCTAAAATAATAATAGCACCAGATCCAAATAAAAACGATAAAACAAATGACAAGCCCATAACCCTCAGATTGTTCCACAATATCATTTCTAATACTTCAGGAGATAGTGCTCCTCCTAAAGTCTTTCCTGAAGAAATAGAGGTAATTCTTTCTATTTCTGTTATCTGATCTTCGAACAATAAATGAACTTCTTTTTCAGAAGACAATATTGCTGTCAAAAATATGGCTGCAAAAACTCCTAAAAATAATAATGTGAAAATTTTCATTGCCTCATCATGTCTGTCAAAAAAATCTTTATGTATTTTATGTTCAGCCTCTTCTCTCTCTACCTCCTCCTCTTCTTTAAAAACACCATATATTGCTGGTGTTAGGGCAACTGTAATGAATAAAGTTATTATTTTTCCTGTTGCCTCTCCAGGAAATATCATGTTTGCTATATACATTGATGCAAAAGAAATTATAGCAGCTAATATAAACATGTCAAACGGGTTTTTTATTATTTTTTTAACAGGAAAAATCGATTCTAAAACCATATTATTAATAATCAAAAGTCACATATAAATTCTTTGATTCTTAGATTTCTTGTTTTTCTTATCAAGAGTCAATCATATATAAATAATTATATTTCTATAACTCTTGTATGGCTCAGGAAAGACTGATAAAAAGAAGACTACCTTCTAAAGAAAAAAGCATTGTAGACATTCAGCCTGAAACTGATGTTAGAGTTAGATTAATGGGAACTGTAATTGATACAACTCCCAATTCTATTATTATTGATGATGGCACAGGAAAAACAGAAGTATATTTTGGTGAAGAACAAAACATTACAAATGGACAACTAGTAAGAATAATAACTAGAATCTTACCTTTAATAGATGGTTTTGAGTGTAGAGGCGAGGCAATACAAGTTTTAGATGGGTTTGATTTAGATTTATATAAAAAAGCAAGAAAAATTATTAAAAATTTTTGAGGTAATTAAATGGATTTACAAAGAACACAAAAAGAAATTTATCAAAACAAACTAAATAAGGGATTTAATGTGACAGATATAGGAAAAGAAATAGTATTAATAACAGAAGAATTAGGAGAACTTTCAAGAGCTTTTAGAGACAAGAAAAAAGAAAAAATGGTTGATGCTGTAGGAGATATAATGATTTATTGTTTAGGTTTATGTGAAATGCTTGGCGTGAGTAGCGAAAAAATTATTCAAAAAATAATAGAAAAAAATAAAACAAGAAATCATAGGAGTCATATTTAATAAAAAAAGAGGTGATATGATGTTTAAAGCTGTTACAAAGGACCCAAAATTACTAAAAGATAGCATAGACATAATTTCCCAATTAATAGATGATGCCTTATTTAATTTTAGAAAAAAAGGCATAGAACTAATAGCAGCTGACAGAACAATGGTATCTTTTGTAGATTTTAAGCTAAAATCATCTGCTTTTGAAAATTATGTTTGTGATGAGGATGTTAATGTTGGTATAAATCTATTAAATTTTTTAACAGTTCTTAAAAGAGCTAATGTGGATGATAAATTAACTCTTAGTTTGGATGAAAAGGAAAATAAACTGGAAATTCTTTTAGAAGGCAACTCTGTTAGAAGATTTGCAATACCGTTGTTACAGATCTCAAAAAGAGAGGCTCCAGACATAGATCAATTATTAAAGAAATTCAGTGCAGATGCAGAGATTAGCTCTAATATTTTAGAACAAGGAATAAATGATGCTGACATAATTGCTGATTCAGTTATAGTCGAGTTATCACCTGATAAGTTAAGAATGTATGCAGAGGGCAATAGCAGCAAGAGTGAATTAAAATTATTCAAGGGAACTGATATTTTGACTGATTTGAATGCCAAAGAAATAGTTAGTGCAAGGTATTCCTTGGATTATCTAAAGAAAATGATAAAAGGTTCGAGAATTTCCGATAAAGTAAAAATGATGCTTGGAAAAGACTTTCCATTAAGACTAGTTTTTGAAAATGATAATACCTTCTTAAGTATGATTTTAGCGCCTAGAGTGGCAGAAAGCGAGTAATTATAATTTTTCGTAAATAGCGGCCAATATTATAGGTAATATTATAGTAGCATCTCCATCAACAGTAACATATTTTGCTTTTTCTTTTATTTTTCCCCAAGAAACAGCTTCTTTGAGTCTTGCTCCTGAAAGGCTTCCATCATATTGTGTTGCTGTTGTTATGAAAACAGCATAGTCCAAACCACCTTTGAATTGGTTCCACCATATAGTATGATGTTTGGAAATTCCTCCACCAATCATTAAAGCTCCTGTTCTTTTATTAGTAAAAACAATGTCTGATATCTCTTTTTCATCTTTTAAAAGATCAATTTTAAAATCATGGTCTTGGGAGAACCATACTAAATTGGTTCCGAATGCTCCATCTGTTATCCCAGGAATGTAGATTGGAATATTCTTTTTAGAAGCTTGAAATAGAATAGAATTCTTATCATCCAATTTTTTACCGAATTCATGTATTAGTTCTCTTCCAGACCATTCTTTTTTGATTTTTATCAATTTTTCAAGGATTGGATTCATTTTTTCTTCTAGTATTTTTCCATAACTCTCATTAGGAACAAGAACATTTCCTAGTCTGTTTACTCCTGTTTTACGTAATTCAGCATCATCCAATTCAAAAGAGCCATGAAAATAATCTCCACCATAAGCTCTTGCCAAATCATGATCTAAAGTTCCACAAGTAGTTATTATAACATCGAATAAGCCTCTTTCGATTGCTTGAGCAATAGCTCCTCTCAAGCCTGTTGCAATTATGCATGCTGGAAACGAGAAAAACCTTTTACAAGCTTTTTCCTTAATCATGTCTTCCAGAATAGATACTGCTTTAGCTAGATTTTTAGCTGAAAATCCACCTGAAGAATCCATTTGATTGATCAGATCAGAAAAACTAATCTTCTCTAAATTCATATCCTTTACTTTATTTTTAAGTAAATCGTCCATTTAATCACTTGAATATTTAAGTTTTTATATTTCTAAAGCTTATAAGTTTTTATGCATTATTTTAAAATTCTAAAATACTATTCTAACCCCATTGTACAAAAAGAAATATTGTCTGCAGCTAGAGATAGGGAGGTTGTTGGCTCTCTTGAGGATGGTTCTTACTTGAAAAGACCTGATGTTCTTTTGTATCCTAAGGACATAGAAGAAAAAGTGAAAAATGGTGTTATGTCATTTCACTGCTCTGTGGAAAAATGGTCCCAGCCAATGCAGTTGTCAGTGAATCTGAGACAAGAAGAAATAAATAATTTAAGAAAAAGTTTTGATTTCTTAATTGATATTGATGCTAAGGTAAAGCTAGAACATGCAGTTGCTGCAGCTAGAGTTGTTTATAATTTTTTAAAAGATTTAGGAATAGAATCAACTATTAAATTTTCAGGTTCAAGAGGCTTTCATCTAGGTATATCAAGTAATGCATTTCCTGAAAAAATTGATTTTAGAGAAACCAAGAAAAGGTATCCTGAAATACCCCAGATACTAGCAGATTATATCTCTGAGGAAATAAAAGAGCATTTACTAGAAGAATTAATAAGTGCAGAAGGTGGAGTTGCCTCTTTGGTAAACACTGTTGAATCTGTTTCTGAATTGTCTCCATATGAGTTTGTTGATATAGAAAAGAACTGGGGTAATCGTCATTTGTTTAGAATGCCCTACTCCTTACATCCAAAATACTGGTTAGTTTCTTTGCCAATAAAGTTTAATGATTTGAAGAATTTTAAAAAAGAAATAGCAAAACCAGAAAATTTAAAAACTGATACTAAGTTTTTGGTTAATAAGGAAGGTGAAGCTACAGAACTTCTAATAAAAGCTCTGGAATGGAAAGCTAAACAACCTAAAGAAATTATAAAACCAAAAAGAATAAGAAGAAAATCTAAAACTCCTATTCCAGAAGAGTATTTTCCTCCTTGTGTTAAGCTTATATTAAAAGGCTTGTCAGACGGAAGAAAAAGATCTTTGTTTTCATTGGCAACATATTTAAGAGCAATGAACTGGAAACCAGAAGATATTGAAAAAAGAATAAGAGAATGGAACTTGAAGAATTTCCAGCCTTTGAGCGAAAGAACAATTAAAACTCAGTTAAAGTGGCATTTCAGGCAAAGCAGAGAATTGATGCCAGCTAATTGTCGTTCTCATTTGTTTTATGTTTCAATTGGAGTTTGTAAACCTGACCAGCACTGTCAAAAAAATCCTGTAAATTATCCTTTCAAAGTTATGAGAAAGAATAAAAAGTTAAGAAAATAAAGTGATGATATGGAGTTAATAACTTTTGTATACTTATCACAACAATTTAAATAACTGCCACTGATTTTGACTTCTCTCCTCGAGCTCTCACAAGAGTTTCTCTAACTGTTTTACTAAGTTCATGTTTTTTACTATAAACGTCTTCAACTGTAGCTTCGCATCCAAAATCAATTTCTGCAATAACATATCTTTCTTCAATCTTTCTTTTAATTAGTTTTAATGAAAGCGGAAGAACTTCTTCTTCGGCTCTTTTTTGCCAATTACCCTTTAATTTTTTTAATGTTTCGAGTGGATGAATTTCTTTTAACATTCTCTGAATAGTTTCCCATTCACTACCTTCTTTTTCCCATTGTCCAAAAGGAAGTTCGACTTTAGGTCTTTCTCTGGCTCCAAGAATTGTTATATATCGTGGCACTTTACCTGTAGGCGGACCACCACTTTTAGGCTTTAAGGAAATGGCAATTTCATATCCATGAAAATTGACAATATCTAAATAATCCTTTGAAGTTTCAATTGCGACTAACTTAGCCTTCATCTTATTCACTTATAATTTCTATTTATTTTGTTGTTTTTCTAGCTTTTTCTCTTATTGCTTCTACATGTTTTTGAAAATCTTCTTTGGTCCAATTTCCAGTTCCGCTATGCTCACCAAAATGATCAATTGATATATAATGTTTGGGACCATGAAAATGGGCTTCATTTCCAAAACAATATACCTTTAATGGTGATTCTGAATCAACATAACATGGATGTTTTTTCCCTTGGGGATAGCCAGGTAAGGGAAGATTTTGTATAGTAAATCCCATTTCTTTTAAAATTTCTTTTACTTCATCTATATCTTTCATTTTATCACTAGAATTGAATACCCTCTTCAGCAATCATTTTTCCAAAAACTTCACTTACATCCTTTTCTAATGTTGCATTTGTTTTTTTATCTACTATCGGTAATTTATCTTCACCGCTAATATCTTTTAAAGAATTTTTATCCGTTACAAATGCAGTTCTAACATTTACTTCTTCTACTGCATGTTCTTTGAATTTATAGACAATATTAACCAAAAAAGTTGAATTTCCTTTTTTGAGTAAAAGTTCTCCAGGCATTTCATTTTCTCTTCCATAGCGAGAATCTTCATCCAATAACTCATAACTTCTGGTAGCAAATCTTTTCTTTGCTGAATCTCTTATTTCCGGCCACGAACTCAAAACCATATTATCACTACCAAATAGTTATTAATTTATATATTTAAAGTTACCTGTCTACAGTCTTTTCAGAAAAATTACTTTTTAAATTTTAAAACTTAAATTAATTATGTGATTCAAGATGGAACTAATAACCTATGAAACCATAAGAAATGCACACAGAGCAGAAAAAGAAGAAGAATTACAAAAACTTCCAGAAGGCTTTTTTGAGTCTGTTAGAAACTGGTTTAAACATAAGGAAAATAAGAAAGATACTACTTCTTTGTTAGAAGTGGAGAATGCAAAAAAACTGTTAGAAGATATAATAAATAGAAGGCAAAAAAAGATTGTTTTAGCTGCTTTGAGTACAGTAAGAGGCCAATTACCACCGTCAAACTTAACTGATAGTGAAAGAAAATTCTTTGATGAAGTTGTTAATTCTCTGAAATCTTTTAAAAACGACATGGAAGAGAAATTTAGAGATTATGAAGATCTTGTTGAGGAAAAAATAGAAGAAGCTAAAAAAAGTATAGAAGATATTAAACCTGTAGAAGAGAAAATAGAAAAAACAGTTGTTAAACCAGACGGAAAACTATTAGTTAAAATATTAACTGATCTTCCCAGATTTGTAGGAAGTGATATGCAAGCTTACGGTCCTTTGAAAATTGGAGATCTTATAACCCTTCCAGAAAAAATCGGAAAACTATTAATATCAAGAAAAGTAGCAGAAAATATTTTAGATTAGAAAGGATAAAAACTCTTATTTCTAGAAAAAACTATAGAAGCTATTACAAACAATGAAAATAAAATTAAAAGAATAGCTATTTCCAAAGTAGCAGAAGGTAAAATGAAGTAACCTGTCTCGCTCTCTGAAGGCGCTATACCTACTAGTATCAAAACTATAACTACAATAAAAAATGCAACAACTAAATTTCTAATATCCATAAGAATGATTAAATTATTAAGCTTTAAAAGTTTATCTATCGAATATCTTTATTAATATTACTTTTAATAATTTTTTATGCGGTGATTAATTGAACATACCTAAAACACAAAAAAGATACTGTCCGTACTGTAAAAAGCACACAGAACACACTATAAGAAAAGTTAGTGCTAAAAAGGTCAGGGGACTCCTTTCCCATGGTCAAAGGATATTTAAAAGAAAAATGAAAGGTTTTGGAAGTTATCCCAGAACAAACCCTAAAGGAAGATCAAAACCAACAAAAAAATTGGATTTGAGATACAAATGTAAAGAATGTAAGAAAGAACACACAATAGGAAAAGGATTCAGGAGTAAAAAATTTGAAATAAAGAGGAAGATGTAATGAAAGAATTAATACCTAAGCCTAAAAGCAAGTTTTTAAAAGTAAGTTGCCCTAAATGCAAGAACGAGCAAATAATATTTAATAAGGCTAGTTCTAATGTCAAATGCTTGGTATGTGGTTTTGAATTAGCTGAACCAACTGGTGGAAAAGCAAAGATCAAAGCAAAGGTCATCCAAGTTCTCTAATTAAATGTTATTTTTAAAAGTTTCTTATACAATAAAGTGTTATGAAAAATGAAGAAAAATGGCCAAAAAGAGGCGAACTCATAATAGGAACTGTAGTTAGAGTTAATCCTTTTTCTGTTTTCATAGCTTTAGAAGAATATGATAAAAAAGAAGGAATGGTTCATATTTCTGAAGTTGCTGGAAAATGGGTAAGAGACATAAGGAAATTTGTTAAACTGGGAGATACAGTTGTTGCCAAAGTGATGAGAGTTGATCCTGAAAAAAGACATATAACTCTGAGTTTAAAAAGAGTTAGAAAATATGATGCTGAAGAAAAAAAGAGAGAGTATAAGAAAAAATTAAAAGCTAAAAAAATGCTAGAAGTCTTGGCAAAAAAACTAAAAATGAGTCCAGAAGAACTTAATAATGAAATAATGAATAATATTGAAGAAATATTTGGAAATGTTTTTGATGTATTTCAAATGACTTTAACACCCCAAACCTATGATATGCTAATAAGGAAAGGAGTTAAGGAAGAATGGGCTAAGGCAATAAAAGATGTTGCAGAAGAATTAATAGAGATAAAAGAAAAAACTATTAAAAAAAATATAGAACTGAAATCTTATGATACAGATGGAGTAAACCTAATAAAAAAGATTCTAGTTGATGCAAAAAAGGAGTATAACATAGATATAAAATATATTTCAGCTCCAAAATATTCGTTGATTTTAAAAACAAAGAATCCAAAAGAAGGAGAGAGAAGAATTAGGGAAGCTGCAGAAAATATTGTTAGAAAACTAGAAACTTCTGGTGGCGTGGGAAAGGTTGAATAAATGTTATTAATGAAATGTTCTAAATGTAAAATTTATACATTAAATAAAACGTGTCCAGTTTGCAAAACAAAGACTATGAGTGCACATCCATTAAAGTTTTCAATAGAAAAAGAAAAAAAATACGGAAAATACAGAAGGATATCAAAATGATAGAACCTATTTTTATTGGTATAATCGGTGCATCTTCTATACTTGTATCTTTCTTTTTGGATTTATTTGATATTATGGAAGAGACGTCAAAACTTTATTTAATTTTGAATATTTTTGGTAGTTTACTTTTGTTTTATTATGCTTATTTAGAAAACGTTGTCCCATTTTTAATTTTAAACATTATATGGACTATAGTCTCGGTTGTGAAATTAATAAAGGTCAATAAAGCAAAGATTTAAAAATCCTAAAATCAAAAGTGTTTAACATGCTTGAAACAAGAGTATTTGTAACCAAGAAACCCAAGCTGAGAAACCCTATTTGTATTGTTGGTCTACCAGGTATAGGGAATATAGGAAGAATTGCAGTTGGATACATGGTTCATGAATTAAAGGCCAAAAAATTTGCAGAGCTTTATTCACCATATTTCTTTCCTTTTGTAATGATACACAACAACATGATACACACACTAAGAAATGAGTTCTATTACTGTAAAACAAAAAAAAGAGACATAATTCTTCTAATAGGCGATTGTCAGACATATGATCCAAAGGGGCATTATGAAGTTGTTGGAAAGATTTTAGACTTTTTGAAAACTTTTGGATGCAAGGCTGTAATAACTGTAGGTGGTTTTGGAACAGGGAGGGTCTCAGAAAAACCAAAAGTTTATGGTGCTGCAACAAATTCTGATATAATCAAAGACTATAAAAAATATGGCATTAATTTTGACATAAGTGGTCAAATAGGGACAATAGTTGGAGCATCAGGATTATTAGTTGGTTTAGCTAGGTCTTATGGGATGGAAGGCATGGTTTTATTAGGGGAGACAACTGGTTTTCCAATAATCACAGACCCAACAGCAGCTGAAGCTGTTTTGCGAATATTAGAAAAGATTTTGAAAATTAAAATTGATTTAACAAAAATTGATGAAAAAGTAAAAGCAATGCATGATTTTATTAAAAGATTAGAAGATGTGCAAAAACAGGCAATAAGCCAGATGAAAAAAAGAGATAAACCAGAAGAATTAAAATACATAGGGTAACAGTGATATCATGAAGAAAAAAGAAATTTGTTCAAAAGACTATACTAGGTTTGAGAAAGCAAGAATCATTGGAGCAAGGGCTTTACAAATATCAAGAGGTGCTCCCATAATGGTAAAAACAAGATTAAAAGATCCTGTTAAAATTGCCAAACTTGAGTTTAATAAAGGACTCATACCATTAGATGTTAAGAAAAACAAGAATAATTGAAAGCTTCTCAATTGATAATATGATAAAAGATTTAGAAATATCAGAAATTTATAATGCTGTTAAAGAAAAGACAATAAAAATTTCAATGAAAACTGAAAAAGGAATTTTTACAGCTTCTGCGCCTTCTGGAAGTTCTGAAGGAGAGTATGAGGCAAAGACATTGGATAATGAAATTATTATTAAGAATTTTCCAGAAATAAAAAAGAAATTCATTGGAAAGAGAGAAAAAAATGTAGAAAGAATAATAGAGAAAATTGGCATAGAAAAAATAGGCGCAAATCTATCTTTGGTTTTATCTATTGCGGCAATAAAGGCCTTGTCAAAAGACAATATTTACAAGTTTCTAAATAAAAAATCTAATATTTTTCCTTATCCTCTAGGAAATGTTATAGGAGGTGGTGCTCACAAAGGATACACCTCAATTCAAGAATTTTTAGTTTTACCAGTTAGAGCTGAAACCGTAAAAGAAGCAATAAAAATAAATCAATCTATATGGAAAGATGTTGGGAAATTCATCAAATTAAGAGAAATTTCATTAGGAAACAATTATGAGGGAGCATGGACTTGTAAATTAGATGATGTTAAAAGTTTAGACCTTGTCAGTCATATAGCAGAAAATCATGGGGCAAGAGTTGGGATAGATGTTGCCGCTTATGAAATTTATAAAAAAGGTAAGTATTATTATAAAGATACTAAGAAAAAACTTTCTCCTGGAGAACAATTAGAATTCATCTTAGATCTAATAAAAACTTATAGACTATTATATGTTGAAGATCCTTTTCATGAGGACGATTTTAAACATTTTTCTGAATTAACTAAGAAAGCTAGATGTTTGATAGTTGGTGATGATATTTTTGCTACAGATTCTAAAAGATTAAAAAGAGGAATAAAGAAAAAAGCAGGAAATGGAATTATAATAAAACCCGACCAAGTTGGATCTGTTTCAAGAACTCTAAATACTATTGAAATTGCAAAAAAAGCAAATTATAAAACCATTGTTTCCCACAGGTCTAGAGACACAACTGACACTTTTATTGCTGATCTAGCTGTTGCTACAGAATCTCCTATAATAAAGTGTGGAATACATGGAAAAGAGAGAACTTCAAAGCTAAAAAGATTAGTACAAATATGGAACAAAGTCAAAAAACCTGAAATGGCAAAAATAAACATTTAAATTTCTCATTTTCTTATCATTTTTTATGATGTCTAGAGTTAGGAGAGTGCTAAAAGACTTTTAGTCAAACAAAAAGAAGCAAATAAATTAAAAAAATATATAGAAGAACATTAAATTTTTCTCCATCTGGGACCTTCAGGACCGTCTTCAACTATGTACCCTCTTTTTCTTAATTCCTCTCTTATTTTGTCTGCAGTTTCGAAATCTCCTCTTTTTCTATAGCCTTCTCTTTTTATGATTAAATCCATCATTTCTTTAGTTAGTTTTCCTTTTTCGTGTTCCAAAATACTAAGAACCTTATCAAAGTCCATCACCGTTTCATAAATTTCAACAAGATTTTCTTTAGAGATTTTTTTCTCATTAATAGCTTTATTTGTCTCATTAACAAGATCAAAGATTGCTGCAAGTGCGAGAGGCATATTAAAATCATCGTCCATATTTTTTTCAAATTTTTCTTTTGTTTCAGTTATTTTCTTTTTAAGTTTCTCATTATATTTTCCTTTTGGTTTTATTTCTTGAATTCTGTCAACAAAGTCAATTAATTTTTTCACTGTATTTTGAGCAGATTTTATAGATTCATCAGTCAAATTTATTTCTGTTCTATAATGAGAAGATATTAAGAAGTATCTCACAGCTTTTCTACCATATTTTTTAATTGCATCTCTAGCAGAAATAACATTTCCTAAGGATTTTGCCATTTTCTCTCCTCTAATTAAAATAAATTCTCCATGCAACCAATAATTACAGAATTTCTTTCCAGTTGCTCCTTCAGCTTGTGCAACCTCATCTTCATGATGGGGAAATATTAGATCTTTTCCTCCACCATGAATATCCAATGGCAGACCTAAATATTTAGAAGACATTGTTGAACATTCAATATGCCATCCCGGAAACCCAACACTCCATGGACTTTTCCATTTTAATGGATAATTTTCAGGTGCCGGGAACCATAGTACAAAATCGCCTTCATGCCTTTTACGTCCGTGCGTTTCTTTTCTCTGTTTCTCCAAATATTCTGGATCTTGTTTGGATATCTTACCGTAGTTTTTGAACTTAGAAATATCAAAATAGACATAACCTTCTGATTCATATGCATATCCATTTTTTATTAATTTTTTAATAACATCTATCATGTCTTGAATATGTTCAGAAGCTCTTGGAGTTAAGTCCGGTTTTAAAATATCTAAAGATTTCAAATCTTCAAAATAATTTTTGATCATCAGATTAGCAAAATCCGTAACTTCCATTCCAAGTTTTTTTGCACCTTTAATTATTTTATCTTCACCAATATCTGTCAAATGACCGACATCTGTTACATTCTGCACATAATTTACTTTAAAACCTCTCCATTTCAAATAACGATAAATAATATCAAAAGTCATGAAAGTCCTTGCATTACCAATATGCATTAATCCATAAACTGTTGGACCACATACATACATGTAAACATTTCCTTTTTCACGTGGTACAAATTCTTCTTTTTTTCTTGTTAAAGTATTATAAACTTTTAACATTTTATCACTAAAAGCTCGGGCCGAGAGTCGAACTCGGTTCCTCCGCTCTGCAGGCGGGCGCATGGCCGTTCTGCCACCCGAGCATGAGTATATTTTTGTTAAATTACTTAAAAACATTATTACTCAGATATCTTTCTCCTAAATCAGGTAAAATTACAACTATAGTTTTTCCTCTTCCCATTTCTTTTGCTTTTTTTAAAGCTACGTGCACGGAAGCTCCAGAACTTATACCAACAAAAAGACCTTCTTCCCTTGCCAATCTTCTTGCCATATTCTCTGCTTGCTTTAAAGTAACATTTACTTTTTCATCAATTTTTGTTTCATCGAATATAGATGGTTTATACTCATTCATATTTATTAATCCTTGAATTACCTCTCCAGCAAAAGGTTCAACAGCAACAATTTTTACGTTTGGGTTGAATTCTTTTAATCTCTTCCCAACACCCATAATAGTTCCACCAGTGCCTATACCAGCAATTATCATATCTATTTTTCCATTAGTTTGTTCTATAATTTCTTTACCCGTGGTTTCATAATGAGCAAGAATATTGTATTTGTTGCTAAATTGGTTTATGTAAAAATATTTTTCTGGATTTTTTTTAATAATTTTATGTGCAGTTTCTATTGCACCCCACTCTTCGCTATTTGTTATAATCACTTCAGATCCTAATGCTTTTATTACATCTCTTCTTTCTTCACTAACAGAATTTGGCATTATTAAAACTGCTTTGTAACCTTTGACAGCAGCAACCATTGCTAAGCCAATGCCTGTATTTCCTGAAGTAGCTTCAAGGATTATCTTGTTTTTTGTTAATTTTCCTTCTTCTTCAGCTTTTTCAATCATATATTTTGCTATCCTATCTTTAATAGAACCTCCAATATTGACTCTTTCTACCTTTGCTACTATAGTCGCATCATCAGATTCTACTAATTTGTTTATTCTGACTATCGGTGTGTTTCCTATTAAATCAAGAACACTATTAGCAGTCATTTAAATCACTATTAAAAAGAAATCCATATATACACCTTTTTTCTCATGTCTTTTAGAATTTTATATTCTATTATCATTTTTCTTTTCTTTAGGATAGAAAGATTATACCTCAGAGTTCTTTCAGGTAATTTTGTTATTTCAAGAAGTTCTTGTCTAGTTTTAGGAGTAGAAAGAGCTTTTCTAATTATTGTTTGAGCAAACTAGTCCACCGGTCATACCAACCCACCTCAGTAAATAATAATTACAATAGGAAGCTATAAAAAGGTTTTTATAGCGGCAATAAAATAATAGAAAAAATAAAAAAACTAAAGTTTCAACTCAAATGTTTCTTCAGTAAATTCTTCGATCTCGATTTCTGTTTCTGCTGGAAGTTTCAATATCCCGTCGGTCAAACCTTCCATATCTTTTAATGAGCTCCCCAATTCTGTTTCTGTTGTTGTAATTGGTGGAGTTGTAGTAGTTGTTGGAAAAACTTCACTGCCTCTTAAAGAGAGGAAACCTGCAAGTAGTAGTATTATCACTATTATCACAATAACTGCTATATATGTTGTTTTCATCTTATTCACCTACAGGTTCTGCACATTTTTCTAAAGTATCTTCAATTAAGTCGTAATATTCATTTCTAGTTGTCCCATGTACATTCCAGAAATCTACAATCAGATCGTCTGCTTCTTTGATATTCTTGATATTCAAGTCGCCTATTGCAGTAGTTATTTTATCTTTGATAGCTTCTGCATCTGTTTTTATATCATTTATTCCTGGTTTTATTGCTTCCCACCTTGTTGCTACGTCTTCGTCTGTGTTGCCTCCTTCTGTGCATGAAGCTATTCTAGCATCTATTTTCGTTGTCAATTCACTGTTAGCTGCATTTATTAAATTATTTACTTTGACAAGCATCGGATTGCTCAAAAAATTTATTATGTCTTGTCTTGTATTAACTAAAATAAATGTCTTTGCTAGTCCAGCTCCTGTTAACTTCTTTGGGTTATTGAATCTAACCCTTACAACATATTTCACATAAGACACTTCTCCATGCCATTTGAATGTGTCAACAGGAAAAGATGAGGGTGCTGTAAAATCATGAGTCCATATAGGTGTTGCTGCATCATAGGTTCCGACTGATCCATCAGCTTCTGCTACAACAGTTTCGCTTCCGTCTGCCCCATATCTTACTACTGTTCCATGCCATGTCCAATCATCCCTATCAGTGATATCAAATGCATGAACTGTTATAGTAATAGTTTCCCCAAGCTCTACTATTTCTTTAGACACTGTTCCTTCAATATCCATACGAAATGCTAGTGCTATAGAAGATGCGATGATTGCTGTTATAAGTAAAGTTGTTAAACCAAATATTATACGATTTTTGTTCATTTTTTCACCTCATAATAATTTTTTTTACCAATATTTAAAATTTGAGATTTTTTATGGTAATAACAAAAAGATGAAGGCTGATCCTTCATCTTAAATAAAAGCTCTTGTTGATACCAATTGTCCGTTTCTAAATATCTGCCAACCTAACAACATGTTATTTCCATTTTCAGTGTATATTTTTATTACATAGAAATCATTGTCATATAAACATTTCCAATTATGTTCTTTGACATCATATCCCTCATAATCGAAATAAGTGACTGTTTTATAACCACATAAAGGTGGGTTTGTTTCTGTATCTGAAACAAAATCTCTCTCTGACACAATACTATGCTTATTTTTTTCTATTTCCCATCCTAATAGTCTCTGACCTTTACTGTATATTCTGGTTGCATAATAATTTGAGTTATAAATAACGTCCCACTTATGTTCTGTTACATCTTCCACTCCCATGTAATCCACAATAGTTATAGTTTTAGGTCCATATTGTGGTGATTCCGCTGCTAAAGCTGGTACTGCGAATGCTGACATTAATATCAACGGTATTATTAATGCAAATTCTTTTTTCATTTTTTTCACCCCATAATTATAAGGAGACATAAGATTGATTTAAAAAGATAAGAATTCTTAGGGTAAAGACCCTAAATAATTGAAAACATTTAAACATGTTTATTCTATAAAAATATTATGGAAAAAGAATTCAAAATTTCAAGACGGATGTTAAAAGTTGTGACAGCTGACACTAGGATAGATATCCTAAGAGCATTAGAAGAAAGACCCATGACAGCATCTGAATTGTCTAGACATTTGAACAAACATGTCACAACTGTTTCTGAGCATTTGAATATTTTGGAAAAATCAGATTTAATAGAGAGAGTCGAAAGACCTGGTAGAAAATGGGTCTATTATAAAATATCAAACTCTGGAAAAAAACTTCTACATCCTGGATACAATAGGGTTGTCATATTTCTTAGTATTAGTGTAATTTTAATAGCTGGTTTAGCTTTAATATCAAGTTATTATTTTATTCAACAACCTATTTCTCAAACTCCTGAAACCTTAGAACTCGAACCTTTTGCCGAAGCTATGAATAGTATAGAAACTTTAGAAATGGACACAATAGATTTAGAACTGGAAACTGAGGTCGAAATGGAGATTTTAACTGAAGAAGAAATTGATTTGAAGCTTTAAATGACAATATAAAAAAATTAAACATTTGAAGATTCTTTTTCTAGTTAAAATATGGAGATTATGAAAGTAGGATGATATATGTTTATAAAATTGTTGAGATTTAGAAAAAAGGATTTTTATATTCTTTAAAAAAGAAACTTAATAAAGAAGTAATTACAAATTTCTTACATGGTTGAAAGACATAAGATGTATATTAATGGGGAATGGGTTGATTCTGAATCTGGAGAAATATTCGAGAGAGTAAATCCAGCTAATTCCGATGAGATAATAGGACAATTTCAAAAAGGAAATGAGAACGATGTGAAAAAGGCAGTGGATGCAGCTGAAAATGCTTTTGAATATTGGTCTGAAACACCTCCACCAAAAAGAGGAGAAATTCTTTTCAAAATAGGAGAGATGCTAAAACAACAAAAAGAAGATCTAGCAAAGTTAATGACATGGGAGATGGGAAAAGTTTTAGTGGAGGCAAGAGGAGATGTCCAAGAAGCAATTGATATGACATATTACATGGCAGCAGAAGGGAGAAGATTATTCGGACACACAACTACTTCTGAATTAAAAGAAAAATTCGCAATGACAGTTAGACGACCCTTAGGTATTTGTGGGTTAATAACTCCTTGGAACTTCCCAATAGCAATTCCTGCATGGAAACTAATGCCTGCTTTGATTTGTGGAAATACAGTTGTTTTCAAACCCTCATCAGACACACCTCTATGTGCAATAAAACTTGTAGAAATTCTTGAAAAAGCAGGAATTCCAAAAGGTGTAGTAAATCTAGTAACAGGGCCTGGAGGCTCTGTTGGAATGTCTATTGTTAAAAACGAGAAAATAAGATCCGTATCTTTTACAGGGCATAGAGACACAGGAGCTACAATATTAAAAGAAGCAGGAATCAAAAAAGTTAGTCTAGAACTTGGTGGAAAGAACCCAATAATAATAATGGATGATGCTGATTTGGAATTAGCAGTGGATGGTGTAATATGGGGAGGTTTTGGAACAACAGGACAAAGATGCACAGCTGCTTCAAGAGTTATAATTCATGAAAATGTAAAAGCAAAATTCGAAAAAATGATTGTTGAGAGAATTAAAAAATTAAGACTGGGAAACGGTTTGGATGAAAAAACAGATATTGGACCTTTAGTCAATAGAGCTGCTCAGGAAAAGTCTAGAAATTATGTTGAAATTGGATTAAAAGAAGGTGGCAAGCTTTTAGTAGGTGGTCATATCCCAGAAATGAAAGGATTTTTCTTTGAACCAACTCTGTTTACAGACTGTTTCATGGATATGAGAATTGCACAAGAAGAAATATTTGGACCTGTGGTTGCTGTTATATCTGCTAAAGATCTGAATGAAGCTATTAAACTTGCTAATTCGGTTGAATACGGTCTTAGTACTTCCATTTACACAAACAATGTTAGAAATGCTTTCAAAGCCATTGAAAAACTTGAAGCAGGTCTAACTTATGTTAATGCAAGCACAATCGGTTCTGAGGTTCATTTACCATTTGGAGGAGTTAAGCACACAGGAAATACTAGAGAAGGCGGAATTCTAGGAATAGAGGAGTTTTCTGAAGTAAAAACAGTTTATGTTGACTATTCAGGGAAACTACAAAGAGCACAAATAGACATAGAATAGTTTTAAAAGTTTAAAACAGAGAATTTAATTAATTGGCCGTAGTGGTGTAATGGCAACATACGGGTCTGTGGATATACAGCAGATAGCCCTTGTTCCGAGTTCGAATCTCGGCTACGGCCCTCTGAATACTTCCTAAAAAGGATGATCACGCGAAATATCGAAAAAATTAATTTTACTACTAGCTGAATCTTTTATTTTATTTAATATTTCATTCTTATTTTTCCAACAACTTCTACAAAGAATAATTTCTTTGTCAGCAAATGGTTTAAAAGAATGTGTTTCACAAATAAAAACCTCACAACCATCACAGAATCTTTGTGTTTTTTCACCACAGATTATGCAGTTGCCTACCCTTTTAAACATAATAAAAATATGAAGAAAAAAATTTTTATACTCTTCGGTTTTTTTCTAAAAAAATTCATTCTAAAATGAGAGTAAATTCTTAGAATGAGTTCATAAATTCTAAAGCACCATCAGCTAGGTTTTTAGTCATTTATTAAACTTAAACTATTAAAAATTTAAGTCCTTATTCATCATCTTTCCCTCCATGAAGATTCACCTACAATTTTAAGTATATGATATAGTATTTATTAACTTATGACTGATGTTGTATTGGGTTTTTTAACTGCATTAATAGCCGCGATGGGTTGGGGAACCTATCTCGTCCCTATGAAAAAAATAAAAAAACTAAATCCATTTCAATTTCAATTATTGATGTGTAATGGAATTTTTCTTTTTAGTCTTTTGATTTCAATTACCTTGAATTATTCTCTAAGTTTAAACCTTTTCGGTATAGTTTCAGGCCTTATATGGTCAACAGGAAATATAATATCCATACTTGCAGTTAAAAAAATCGGTTTGGGGAGAGCATCAGCAATCTGGATGAGTTTTGTAATTCTAGTCTCTTTCCTTTGGGGAATTTTATTCTTTCAAGAAAATTTAAATTCAGTCTATTTCGGAGTTTTTGGGGTTTTTTTAATAATGGTTGGAATACTGTTTGTATCTCTATCACGTTCAAAGGGACGATATAAAATTAGTGGAATAATGGTTGCTATATTAGCTGGACTTTTATTTGGAAGTCAATATGTTCCACTTAAAATATCAAACTTAACGCCAGACCAATTTCTATTTTCTATGTCTTTTGGAATATTGATTGCAGGTTGGATCTATTCAGGGTGGACTTTATTCTTTTCTAAAAATCTTGATATTTCAAATTATGCAAAGAAAGGATTTCTATCTGGTATTTTTTGGGTTATAGCAAACTTATCTGCCTTATTTGCTGTCGCCAATCTAGGAATTTCTATTGGATTTCCTTTGACACAGTTATCTCTCTTAATAGCGGTCTTGTGGGGAATTTTTTATTTTAAAGAAGTGATGGAGAAAAAACATAAAATGAAGGTTCTTATTGGAGCAATAGTCATGTTACTTGGTGCTTTCCTTTTGGCGTTTGCAAGATGAAAAGAGCCTCGAGAGGGATTCTAATAAAAAAGACAGTTTATATTCTTTCATTATCTTTCCCTCTTTTGATTTTCTAATTGTAGTATTATTTTCATAATTTCTTCAGTGCTTCCAACATCTATTTCATTACTAATTATTTGTTCAAAACCACTATTAATTTGGGAATCAAATAATCGCATATATCTATCTTTAAGTTCTATTTTCCTGTCAAAATCTTTTTTATAAATACTTTCCCATTCTATCTGATAATTTTTTAGACAATTTGAACTAGTTTCTAAAGTTTCAATTATATATTTTGAAGCTAATTCAGCAGAATGTGCAGCTCTTCTTAGTCCACCTCCACTTATAGGATTTACACAACCGGCTGCATCTCCAACAAGAGTAACATTATCGCTTACAAAGGACTCCGAATAGCCATAAGGAATAAAACCAAATTTATTTGATAATATTTTTGATTTTTCAATAAAATCCTTTGTAACTTCAAAACTATGCATTTTTTCTTTAGGATTACCTTCTAAAGTTCCTAACCCCAACCATACAGATTCTTCTGTAGGAGTAATCCATACACAAAGACCTTTACAGAATTCGTTTGAAAGAATTTCTCGATGAGTTTCTAAATCATAATCTTCTGGAGGAATTAAATGATACTGAAAACATTTAATAATCTTCTCAGGTTTTTTTATACCTAAAAACCTTCTAACAGTAGATACAGCTCCATCAGCACCCACTACAATATTTGCTTCATAATCATTTTTTCCAGTTAAAATTCTAGAGTTTTTTATTCCTTTAAATGATTCAGAAAATTTTATATCAACATTATTAGATAGAACCTCTTCTAATAAACATTTTTCTAATTTTGGACGTTTCACAACTATATGTTTTCCTCCATAAAAAGTGATTGGGGTTCGATTTGGTGATATGTTTTCCATTCTGTTAAACTTTCTAACTATAGAATCTTTTATGATATCTAAAGTACCAAATTCTTTACAACTCATAGCTTCTGCACCATGATGAGGTGCACTAAGTTCTTTTGTTTTTTCTAAAATTAATGTTTTATATCCTTTTTCAGAAATTCTTAATGCTGTCATTAAGCCAGAAATTCCAGCACCAACGACAATTGTGTCATACATGTTATAAAATGAAAATTCTAAACTTTAAATTTTTACCGTTCCCCTCTGTGAATAAGAATGCAGGGGGCCTGCTACAGACTTTAGGTTCGGTTCAACGTCATTAAAATGATTGTAAAGATTATAAGTCAGAATTTCTAAATTATTTTATGAAATGGCTTATAGTTATCATCCTTTTGTTTGTAATTATTATAGCAGGATGTTTACAAGAACCATCTACAAGTGGGCAACAACAAGGTTTAAAGGGGGCTTTAGCTGAAGATTGTATGTTGCTTTTATCTGGCACAATTTTTAAAGACGATTCAGCAGTAGCAGATAAACCTTGGCATTGTTTTAAGGATAGAAAACCTTCGTCAATGGGGAATATTCCTCCAGGTTATGGAAACTACTCGATAGTTCTTTTAGACAAAGATGGAAATGTTTTGGATGAGTTTAAATTTTCAGTATCTTTCTTTTATATGATAGAAAGTTCGGGAGGATACGAGACAGTACCAACAGACAGGGTTCCTTTCATGTTTGAAATTCTCGCCAAAAAAGGAACTAGTGAAGTACTAATAAAGCATTTTGATAAGGTTCTTATTCGTGAATCAATGGGTGGAAATGTTCCAACTGTCAATATCATTTTTCCTAACGGAGGAGAAGAATTAGAAAGAGGTAAAACTTATACTATTAAATGGGAAGGTTATGATGCAGATGATGATGAATTATTTTATACTCTAGCTTATACTACTGAAGAAATGCGTGAATCTGAATTAGCAATACCATTAACTTTTGATAATTTAAAAGAGTCTGAATTTAGTTGGTTTATTCACGAGTCTTATGAACCAGCAGATGATTATCAAATTAAAATTATTGTTTCCGATGGAGTAAATACTAATACAGATACCTCCGATGAAACATTTACAATAAAATGAAAGAATATCTCAAATTTTATTTCTCTCTGCACCGCACTATAAGGTTAATGCAGGGGGCCGGATTTGAAGAAAAAAGACAACCTACGGTTTTCTAATCAGATATTCCATCATTTATTAGAAATTTTCTGATATAAACATCTTCACTATTTTGAATAGGATAAGAAATTTAAACACAAGAGTATTATAAGTCAGAAATTATAATTTCTTATTAGTGTTTAAATGGTAGAAGAAGAATATGTACACATAGATCCAAGTTCGACTTCCACACAACCGCCTATAAAACCTAAAAAATCTCATAAAAAATTGATTATTGCAATTATTATATTGGTAGTAATTATCTCCATCTTAACATATCTATTTTACCAAAATTTTATTATCACTACTTCTGATGCTAATATCTTGTCTTCCAATTATCAGGCAGGAATGAATACTGAACAGAAAGCTACATTCGATTCTTGTGTTGATAGAACTTACTCTTCTATTTCTTCATTGAAAAAGATAAGTTTAGATGAATTGAAAAGACAATGTTACAATCAGGCAGGTGCGGCAGCAGAGTATATGGATTACTCAATTGATATAAAATCTTCTTGTGATAAAAATATGGAAGAGAGTTATAACTATTATCAGAGCTATACGAAAGAGATGGCAGAACGTGATTGCTTATTGGATGTCGCAAAACAAACAAAAGATCCTAGTTTATGTGAGGGTCTTAATAATATCGAGGAAAAGGAATACTGTAAAAGAGTTTCCACAAATATTTCTGAAACAAGAGAAGTGAAGGATAATACATATTTTGATAAACTCTTAAATTTTTCAATTAAGCATCCGGAAGGCTGGAATCTTTCACTTGTAAGAATGAATACATACACTCCAGAAGACATATATACAGCATCTCTTGAAATTAAAGGACCTGTAAAAAATGAAACTACTAACTGTCTTTTAGATACACGTCCTTTAAACTCTAGTTTAACTCTAAAAAATTATTTTGACATGATGATAAATCAAAATTATAAAAATTATGAAATTATTTCACAAGGCGAGAAAACAATAGATGGTTATAAAGCTTATGAAGGAATTTTAAAAAATGCAGATGTTTCTAATGTTCTACAAGTAATTGTGATAAAAGATAAAACAGTTTTTTTCATTAGGTGCTTTGCTTCTTCATCTACATTTGATAAATATAAACCAGATTTTAATTTCATTATAAATAGTTTAAATTTTGAATAAATCATCATGTCAGCTGTGAAGAACATCAGATGTGCAAGGGATTTAATTTGAAGAAAAAAGACAGTTTACGTTCTTTCATCATCTTTCCCTCTTAACTTAAATAGACATTTAAAGATTTATCCTTAACTAAAAAATATGGAAAAAATTCAACCTTACACTCGTAGAGATTTTTTCAAAGAAATACCTGATTTGGAAAGTAAAACCCTTTTAGATGTAGGTGCAAGTGAACATTGTATTTTTAGCATGGCTTATCTTATGTTTTTATATGATAAAAGAGCAAGAACTAAAGAAAAATTAGATGAAAAGGCATACAATGAGTCTAAAAAATTTAGAAAAAATATTGTTACAGTTGATTTAGAATATAAAGGTAAATTGAGCAGTATATTACCTGAAACATCTATTTGTGCAGATGCAAGAAAGTTGCCATTTGATAATGAAAGTTTTGATATAGTTGCAATAGGCTGGTTATTAGATTGCTTTGAAAATAACTCAGAAGTTGTGCGGACAATAAACGAATCAGTAAGAGTATTAAAATCAAACGGATATCTAATAGGTGATGCTCCACTACACCCCCCAATAACAAGCAATGAAAAATTAAAAACTCCAAAATTATTATCTAATCCAAAATATTCAAAACAAATAGAAAAATATCGAAGGGTAATGACAAATGAAGGTATTGAATTCTTAAAAGAAGGTATAGGTTTTAATACTAATGAAATTGGTAATCACTTAACATTCTATTTTATAGGACAAAAAAGATAAAATTATTCTTTGTCCCGTCCCCCAGTGAAATAAATGCAGGGGGCCGGATTTGAACCGACGAAGGNNTATATATTATTTTGATATTCCTGACCGATCTTACAGAATGACAATAATAACATCAGTAAACACACAAAATGACAACGAAGATATAAAAAGTAAAACATTTCTTACAGGAGATACACAAAACATATTTGTTTCTCTAAATAACATTTATCTTACTCAAACTACATACAGTTACATACCTGAAATAGAAACAAGTGAAAAAACTATTGTTCATAAAATTGCTGTAAAGGATGGAAATGTGGAATATAAAGCTGAAGGAAAAGTTCCAGGAAATGTTTTGAATCAATTCTCAATGGACGAATTTAATGGATACTTCAGAATTGCAACAACAATCGGACGTGTGGCAAGAACTGCAAGTCAGGCAACATCCACAAACAATGTTTATGTTCTTGATAGTAATCTTAATACTGTTGGTAGACTAGAAGATTTAGCTCCTGGAGAAAGAATATATTCTGCAAGATTCATGGGTGATAGATGTTATCTTGTTACATTTAGAAAAGTTGATCCTTTGTTTGTGATAGATCTAGCAGATCCTTTTAATCCAAAAGTTCTTGGAAAACTAAAAATACCAGGATACTCAGATTATCTTCATCCTTATGATGAAGACCACATAATAGGTGTGGGTAAGGAAACTATAGCAGCTGAAAGTGGAGACTTTTCTTGGTATCAAGGAATAAAATTATCTTTGTTTGATGTTAGTGATGTTACAATGCCAAAAGAAGTATCAAAACTTGAAATAGGTGATAGAGGAACTGATTCATATGTATTAAGAGATCATAAAGCATTCTTGTTCAGCAGGTCTAAGAATCTGCTTGTTATACCAATCAAACTTGCAGAAATTAATGAAGAACAATATCCACAAGGTATTCCACCTAGCATGAGTGGACAGTTTGTTTGGCAAGGAGCTTATGTAATTGATATTTCATTAGAAAATGGGCTTGTAGTTAAAGGTAGAGTAGGTCATGCAGATGAAGAAGGTCTTTTGAAAAGCGGTTATTATTATTCTTCTCCTTATGCTGTAGAAAGATCATTGTACATGGATGATATACTTTATACAATATCTAAAAAAATGATAAAAATGAATGATTTGGATGATTTAGATGAGATTAATAAAATAGAGCTTCCTTATGAGTCTGTAGGATATTATCCTACTCCTTATAGATAATTCGTTTTCTCCCTTAACCCTCTTCCTTTCATGGAGACCATACCCAACCTCTCTTATCTCTAGAATCTTTTAATGAAAGGGTATGAACTCCTATACCTCTATAAAAATCCCATGAAAATTCTCTTGTAGTTAACTCTTTATTTGGCACTAAATCTCTTTCAAATGATTCGAATCTACTTAAAAGTTCATAAGAACGAATAATACCATCTTTAGCTTCGAAAGGTATGTCTATGAAAGGAGGAGAAAATGTCAAAGCCATTCTATCAAAATTTATAAAATCTCTTAAATCTTCATACTCCACAGTACCTCTCCACCATTCTCCACCATTTTCAACAAATTCTTTAAGTTTCGACACTTCATGCTTAACACCACCTAAAGCATCTAAAAATTCATTATGGGAACGAAATGCCAAAACTCTGCCTAAACGTAAAGACCTAATCTCCTCTATATCAGTTAATAACTTTTCAACCCAAGCTTCTCCAAAATAGATTTTTTCTCTAGACCTTCTATCTTCTTTAATTTCTCTACGAGTTTCTAATATCTTATTTTCAGAGATTTTCAAATATTCATTGTCAGTAATATGTTTAGGTAATCCCATTTTTTCAGCAGGGGGGTTAAAAGCTGTAACTGCTCGAATATTAGCCTCAATAACGAAATTATAACCAACATCCTCATATTTCTTTCTAAGTTTATTGCTCGGTGGTGCATAGCCGCTTACAACTGCATCTAACAAATGTGACGGTTCATAAACTAAAAGTGTGTTCATTTCTTTCTGCTGCTTTCTCAAAATCCGTAAAGTAATGTTTGCGATTTCTTCAGGTGTCAATAAATTAGCTTTCTTTTCTTCAGGAGTTAATAAGGAATGAATATCTTCGGGAGTCAAATCAACAGAATTATAATTCAGTAAAGAGGTTAATGCAGAATAACCATGAGGTTTTCTTTCCTGATGAAATTTTACATCTTTTGTTAATTTCATATTTCTTCTTTGGTAAGAAAACTTTTTAAATTATTCCCTCATCCCGGTCAAGAAGATGATGCGCCGACCGGGATTCGAATATCATAATTATCGTTTTCTCTTTTTCATCTTATCATAAATCCAGACTATGAGGCAGGAGAGGATGTAATGATAAATTTGTGTAGAAATGCCACCCACTAATATCCAAAAATTATCTGTAATTAAATATTGAGGTATACCTCCAAATAATAGTGCTTGAACAAAAAAGATTGTTACCATAGGTTGACCAAGTATCCAACTTAGGATAAAAGATAATATGTCTTCTGGATTAGTGAAAACACTAATTAATGTGAATAAAAACATAAAGATTAAGAATAAGACAATCTTTCTCCAGTCTGGCTTCAGGAATTNNCCAGTGAAATAAATGCAGGGGGCCGGATTTACCATAGCAGTTACATTTTAACTGCTCAAATTAGGATTAAGTATTTATTCTGTGCACCCACAAACTTTTCTGCAATTAGAAGCTTTTTCTGCAGCTGTCGCTCCTGTGACACCAAAGTATTCTTCACATAATGACTGTAGAGTATCTGAAGAATTTATTTTACCATCTCCATTAGCATCATATGGCGGTAAATCAGATAATGTTCCATCAAAAGCTATGCTGGATGGGTCTACAGTTATACAGCCATTAGGATTTTTCATAACTATACTGCAAGATTTACTTTTGGCCATTTCAGAACTTAGTGCAGAGCCACAATAATAGGCAAAATAAGATTCATTAAAATAAGTTATTGAATATAAATAAAATATGATGTAAGGAATAACTAAGAATACTAAAACAATCATAACCCAATAAATCTTTTTTATTTTTCTAAAATTACTGTAAATCCAGATTATGAGACAGGAGAGTAGGTAAATGTAAATAACATTTAATAAGGTACCAAAATAAAAAAAGAAACGTCCTGTTATTAAAAAAGCAAACAACGAATAAATTTCTAAGAATCCTGGTGTTGCACACCCTCCAGGAGCAGGAAACCCAGAAAAATATGCATAAATAGAGTAAAATAAAAATAACACAAATACTATAATCTTTCTCCAGTCTGGCTTCAGGAATTGTTTTAGGTTCATATCTAGAATTTAGAATTACCCTCTTAAATTATCTTCTCTCCCGATCGGATGTAGCGAGATATGATGCGCCGACCGGGATTCGAACTACCGCATCATCTGTAATCAATCAGTATTCTGTCTCTATTCTTAATTGTATAAAGTTCATATTGAAAATTCTCTACATCATTAACATACATTCTCATAGAATGATTTTCATTGTTACAATATTCTAATATGCAAGTATTATTAAAATTCTCATCCCATATTTCAAAGAATTCTCCTAAAGTGGCAGATTCTTCTCCAGTTTTAAAAATTACACCATCAGAATTAAGTGTAAATAACTTAGCTCTTGTTTCATTTGTAATACCAACACCAGCTGGTATAGGTTGTAATTCATTAAATATAACTATACCTAATACTACTGCCCAATCAGCTTGTACTTGATTTTGAGAAGGATTCGTATATAATACTGCACCAATTAAACCACTTCCTAAAAAAGCAAGTATTATGAAAATAGCAAAAATCTGTTTTTTAGTTGTTTTCTTCATTTTTTCTTCTCTCCGTAATCAGCTGGCTTTCTTTCTCCGTAAAATCCTCCTTTAAGATATAAATAAGCATTAGTAGCAGCTTCAGCACCCTCTGCAGCAGCAACAATTATTTGTGCAAAAGAACCAGTAACATCTCCGACAGCATAAACTCCAGGTATATTAGTTTCAAATTTATCATTAACTATTACAAAATTCTTTTCATTAACTTCTACTCCAGCAGCTTTAACAATTTCTGTTGTTGGTATTTCTCCTATTTCTATGAAAATTCCGTCTAGTTGTAGTTCTTGAGTTTCATTTGTTTTCACATTTTTAATTATAACTTTATTAACAAACTTATCTCCTTCTACTTTTTCAATAACAGAATTCCATATGATTTTAACTGGAGTCTTTTTAAGTTTTTCTTGAGTTACTTCTTCAGCTCTTAGTTTATCTCTTCTATGTATAAGGAATGTTTCAGAAGCAATTTCACTTGCATACATAGCAGCAGTAACAGCAGAATCAGAACCTCCAATAATAGCGACCTTTTTATCTTTAAATAATGGCAAATCACATGTTGCACAATAAGAAACTCCTTTTCCTATGAATTTGTCCTCACCTTCAACCTTTAACCTTCTATAGTGACTTCCTGTTGCAATTATAACAATTTTAGATGAATACTCTTTTTCGGGTGTTTTCACTTTTTTTATTTCGCCCTTTAATTCCAAACCACCTACTTTTGCTAGTTTGAATTCACAACCAAATTTTTCTGCTTGTTTTTTCATTTTTTCAGCTAATTCCATTCCTGATATTGCCTCTACTCCTGGATAATTCTCTACTACATGTGCTAGTGCCATTTGACCTCCTAAAGTTTCACTGAGAATCAAAGTTTTAAGATTTCTTCTAGCAGCATACAAACCAGCAGTTAAGGCTGCTGGACCTCCACCAACAATAATAATATCATATGTTTCCATGAAACCACTTATATTATATAATTTTTAAATTCTTAATATTATATTATATTGGTGATTTTATGGAGAAATGGGTAGCTGAAATAAAGTTGAGAGCAGCAAGAGGAAAACCTCTTGTTTCTGGAGGAAGATCAAACAAACTAGGCAAAATTAATTTTGATGATTTAGTTTTTATTCCTGCTCAACTTAAAAAAAGACCAATAGATTATTATAGAAAAGAAATTATAACTGAAACAATTATAGGAAAAAACTCTAAACAACCTCTGAAAATATCTATGCCAATATTAATTCCTGCAATGAGTTTTGGAGCTTTGAGTAAGGAAGCTAAAATAGCATTAGCAAAAGCTTCTACAATAGCTGGAACAGCAACAAATACAGGAGAGGGTGGAATGCTTCCAGAAGAAAGAGCAAATGCAAAACTATTAATTGCCCAGTATTCAACTGGAAGATTTGGAGTAAATGAAGAATATATTAGAACTGCAGATGCAGTTGAAATAAAAATTGGACAAGGAGCAAAGCCTGGACAAGGAGGACTATTACCAGAAAACAAAGTAACAGAAGAAATTGCAAGAGTTAGGAATGTTCCAAAAGGAAAAGATATTCATTCACCTCCAGCACATCCTGACATATTTTCTATAGATGATTTGAAAAAGAAGGTAAAATGGTTAAGAGAGCTAACAGAAGGAAAACCCATTATAATAAAACTTGGAGCTGGAGATGTTGAAAACGATGTGAAACTTGCTTTGAAAGCTGATCCTGATGTTATAGCAATAGATGGAATGGAAGGTGGAACAGGAGCAGCACCAAGAATAATGCTTGATGATTTTGGTATTCCAACTTTGGCTGCAATAGTAAAAGCTAGAAAAGTAATGGGTCATAAATCAAAACAAGATTTGATAGTAGGTGGAGGTCTAAACAAAGGAGCAGACATTGCAAAAGCTCTTGCATTAGGGGCTGATGCAGTTTTTATGTCATTTCCTTTGTTAATATCAATGGGTTGCACATATTGCAAAGAGTGTTATTTGGGAAAATGTCCAATGGGAGTAACAACCCAAGATCCAGAGTTGAGAAAAAGGTTAAATATAGATGAAGCTTCTAAAAAAATTGTGAACTTCTTAAATGCATGTAATGAAGAAGTTAAAATGGCTGCAGCTGCTTGTGGAAAAGAAAATGTTCATGAACTTGATAGAGAAGATTTAAGATCATTGAGCCTAAGATTATCACAAATTACAGAAATACCATTAGTTTAAACTTTTTTCTTGACTTCACTTGATTTTTTAGGACTGCTCAAGCCTCTTTTAATCAAATATAATATTCTCA
>JABAOC010007284.1_pt1 | contig 53817 bp, 49 predicted proteins | sample 7062161 | NCBI WGS metagenome assembly JABAOC01 (sample SAMN14538625, study PRJNA623070) | marine sediment metagenome | biome: marine biome [ENVO:00000428]; feature: marine pelagic biome [ENVO:01000023]; material: deep marine sediment [ENVO:00002113] | place: India: Gulf of Khambhat ... | reverse complement strand
TCTTTCTCAAATATTATTACTTTGTAGCCTTTCTTTGTTAATAGAGCCCCAGCAGTTAAACCGGCAATTCCTGCTCCAATTATACATATATCTGATTCCTTAACCTTACTCATTTACATCCGAGGCCTAAATAGTTTTTCTCCTAGAAATGGTGTTAGTAATATATACCATGCTATTGGTAAAATTAATAATATCAATGAATAATGTGCAGGTATAATAGAAACTAACATTATTGGGACTAATGAATAGCGAAGAAATGATTGGATAGCAATATATCTTCTTATAAGATTTCTATCGAATGTTTTAATAGATAAAAGTTTAACACTAAAAAAGAGAACTCCAATTATTGCTAAAGCAAGTATGATTATCTGTGCCAAAAAAAAGGAGTATTTAAAAAAAGAAAAGGGAATAAATAAGAGAAATGCTGAAAAGAATCTTATTCCCAATCCAAATGCTTTAAAACCAACTGGAATGTTAATATTGGTTCCTTTAACTTTAACTCCCGAAGCGAGCGCTATGTTCTTTACTCCCATTTTATAATCATGATCTGCGTCTTTAATTCCTCCTTCAATAGCATTCATATGGAGAATATTGTTAAATGTCAAAACAAAAATTACCCAAGTAATAATATTAGGTTTACCAAAGGAGAGGGCGCCAAATAAAAAAACAAATCCTATTGATATTGCAACGAGAAAGTCTGATCCGACAAATTTTTTCCCGTAAAAATCGTAAATACTTCCCAAAATACCAGCTAAAAAAATGCTTAGAATTGCTCCAAATTTAAGATGGTCTAATGTCTCACCATACCAAAGAATAAAAATAAAAAGCAATGATAAGAGAATAAAAAAAACACATATAAGCAATGCATTATTTGTGGATATATCACCACTTACAAGTGGTTTCCCATGTAAATCTTTTGATAATTTATCAACATCAATGTCAGCATAATCGTTTAATATGAATCCATAAAGAGCTGCAAGTGCGCCAATAATAAAAAGAATTGAAAGACTAATAAAATCATATTCACCAACAGTTATTGCCCCAATAACGGGTGGAATTGCAAGTCCACCTATTCCAGGTATACGTAGTAATTTTGCATATGCTCTTAACTTTTTCATCAGATATAAGAAAAAGTTGATGCTATTTGAGTTTTTCTAATAAATTTACATAGTTTTAGGTTGTAAAATCGTTCCATGCAATATTATATTTGAAAGAATATAACCTAAAGCAGGGAAAAATGCTAGGAGGCCTGACCAGGGGTTTAATCCCATTAACATAATTGGTACAAGAGCAAAATTTGTGACATAATGACTTCCAATATATTTTCTAGCCTTAAAACGTTCAAAACGATCCATCGAAAGAAGACCATGAGATAAGAAAAACATAATTATTGCGATTATAACTAATATAAGCCATTGGAAATATCGCAATATGGGCAATTCACTAAAGTTAGGTAAAATAAAAAAAGGAAGAAATACAATTATGATGTCTGCAGATTGAATTGTATACGCAAGTGCTTTAAAGCTAGAGGAAACCTTCAGATTTCCATTAATAATTCGAACTCCCATTTTTACTGCGAGTGTTTTTGCTCCCTTCTTAAAATCGTTTTCAATATCCTTCATTCCACCTGCCACAATTTGCATAAATAAAACCTGAATCGAACCAAGAATACAGACTATCCATGCTAAATTAGAAATTTGATAAATGCTCCTTGCAGGATTGTCTCCATAAAAAGCTCCATATAAAATAAGAAAGAAAATACCTATTGCAACTAAGATATCTGTAAACGGAAATTTTTTACTCGTTAAATCATATAAAATAATGAAGAAGGAAGATATGACAAGAATTATTATTGGGAAATAACTGTTTGTATTAATTGCTAAAAATACTGCAATAATAAAAGCAGCAGCCATAGAAATTAAAGCAAAAAACCATGCTTTTTTTATTGAAATTGTGCCACTTACTAATGGGCGATCGCTTATTTCTTTAGAATCTTTATCAATTTTATAATCAATAATATCATTAAAAACAAATCCAAAGGTATGACCAAGAAAACCTACTAAAAACAAAAGAAAGAGATAATATATATTGTACTGCTCCATAGCAATTGCACCCATTACAGGTGATATACCTGTTAGTACTGCATTGAACGAGCGTGCAAGTTTTAGATACTCTCTAATTATCATTCTAAAATCTCCAAAGCAAAAAACAGAATAAAAAGCCATCGATAATGAAATCAAAGATGTTTAAATAAAAACCAGTCTGAAATTTTGTATATTTGTTATTTAAGTTGATATGAATTTTAAGTTTTGTTCTTTAGAAAAGGTTATTATATGACAAATTATTAATAAAAAATATTACTTTAATGGTTTTGAAATATGGAGAAGGGAGCATCCAAACTTAATAAAAAGGAACTTCAAAATTCTAATTTAGAGATTACAAAATCTCCATTAGATATGACTTATACGGAACTCAATAACACACTAGATAAATTGCTTCAGTTTGAAAATCTTCCATCTATTATTGATTATAGAGGAAATAAGATTAATTATAATAGATATAGTAAATTTCGTCTTTTAATAATTGGATTATATCGAGTTTTTATCGCAAAATTATTTTTTAGAAGAGAAATAAGGAATAGACTTGGTTCTTTTAAAAGAGCGGCATTTTTAAGATCCTTTAGAAATTATTTTTATATCTTTAAAATTGCATTACCTGATTTATTAGCATGTCTTAATGGAAAATTTAACGTGAAAATTGTTGCTAATTATATGATAGCAGCGATGTTTTATGATTGTTCATGTGATTTTTCTGAATATAGGAAATATCTAAAGATATTTAATGATTTTATTATGTTTGATAAAAATATTGAACCTCGTGATGAGTTTTTAACTATATTCAAAGAGTCAATGGATTATCTAAAAGCTACTCTAGATAAAAGCACATATGATACTTTTATGAATTACATAAAAATCGAACACATTTGTCAATTAATGAGTTTATATCAATTATCAGATAAAAAAATATCTAGAAACCATCTGTTTAAAATTACTCTTGCAAAAGGTGGAATAACAATTATGGCAGGAATATATTTGATGGCGCCAAAAATTACAAATATTGAAAGAAAAGCTCTTTACGAGATTGGTGGTGTATTACAGATTCTCGAAGATATTAATGACATTAAAGAAGATTTAAAAATGGGAATTAAAACTCTCGCCAATCAAAAAATGATAAATTATCAGGAATTGAAACAACTCTATTTTGGTACTCTCAATAATTTAATTGAGATATGTGATATCGATACGAACCAAGCGAATAGTACTTTAGACATCATGTGTTGGATTGCTGATGTTGTATTGGAAAAAAGATATAAAAAATATTTTACTTAATAATAATTAATAGTTATTCAAAAATATTATCCAGATAATGCATATTTTTTAGAAAATGATACCTTTTACAATATACATATTTTAAATAAGGGTTTTTTTATCCATTATTAATATGATAATAACAAGGCAAAAAAAAATTGAGGATTTAATTCAATCTGTTGGAAAGGGACCTGTTTTTTTATTAGGATGCAATGAATGTGCAACGTTATGTCAAACCGGTGGAGAGAAAGAATTACTAGCAATGAAAGATGCTTTTGAAAAGGGGCAAATTCAGGTTACAGGTTGTTTGGTTTTAGAGCCTGCTTGTCATTACAATAACGATAAACGTCTTTTAAAAATCTATAAAAATGAATTAGATAATTCGAAAAAGATTTTGGTCCTTGCATGTGGAAATGGTGTACAGACTATAGCAGAGATATTTGTAAATAAAGATGTTATATCTGGAACAGATACACTATTTTTAGGTGAAATAAAACGATCAAATCTTTTTGAAAAACGATGTGAAATATGTGGAGATTGTTTATTGGATATATTCGGAGGGATTTGTCCGGTTACATGTTGTCCAAAATCAATGCTCAATGGTCCATGTGGAGGAGTAAAAAACGGGAAATGTGAAATAAATTCTAATCTCGATTGTATTTGGGATCAAATATATAATCGTCTGAAAAAGAATGGAAAACTTCACTTATTGGAAGAAATTCAAAAACCCAAGGATTGGTCTAAATCGCTTGATTGCAGGAGGGAAATTTAGCTTGGAATTTAGAAGTAATCTAGAAAAAGTACTATCAAGAAAAAAATTCGCTGTAACTTGTGAAATAGGACCACCCAAAGGTTCTGATGTAACTAAGATAATGAAGGAAGCTAAGATGTTAAAAGGTTATGCCGATGCTTATAATATAACGGATAATCAAACCGCAGTAGTTAGAATGTCTAGTTTTGCAGGATGTAATATTCTCCTGAAAATGAACATGGACCCTATTATGCAAATGACTTGCAGGGATAGAAATAGGATCGCTTTACAAAGTGATGTTTTAGGTGCCTTTGCATTGGAGATAAAAAATATTTTGTGTTTGACAGGAGACCATCAATCCTTTGGAAATCATCCAAATGCAAAAGGAGTGTATGATATAGATTCTATTCAGCTTATTCAGATTATAAAAAATATGAGAGACAAAGGAATATTTCAAAATGGGGAAGAAATCATTGCAGGACGTCCCAATGTGTTTATTGGAGCTGCAGCGAATCCATTTTCCGATCCTTTTCAATTAAGAATTGAACGGCTTCGTAAAAAGATAATTGCTGGAGTGGATTTTATTCAAACCCAAAGTGTTTATAATATTGAAAAATTCATTAGATGGATTGATGAGGTAAAATCAAACCAACTTGATAAAAAGGTATATATCCTTCCAGGTGTAACCCCCCTTAAGTCTTTAAAAATGACTGAACGAATGAAGTTCTATGTTCCTGGTGTTGATATTCCAGATAAAGTATATGACAGAATGAAAAATGCTAGTGATCCAAAAAAAGAGGGATTTAAAATTGCTTTAGAAATAATTAGAGAACTTAAAAGCATAAATGGAATTCATGGTATTCATATTACAGCTCTTTTTTGGGAGGATATTATACCTACATTAATTAAAGAATCGAATATTCGAACTGTCGAATGAGATCAATAATTTGTTATTTTAAAAAAAAGATTAGATTTTAAAACATAAGAATTAAAAGGATTATTTCTAAAGGTTTTTAGATTAATAAGAAAATAATATATATGTATCTAATTAATATACCAATAATAAATAAAATTTAATTCCAAATAGCTTTAAATTAAATTGAAAATTGATATCAAAAAATTCGAGAGATCAATGAATTATGCTAACCGCCTTAGGAAAAACTATAGAGAAAAAACCATGGTTCGTAATTATTATAATTCTAATTATAACCGCAGGATTTGCTACCCTTATACCAGCTATAGAATTTAGAACAGAATATCAGGAATTTATGCCCGATGATGAACTAGTATTAGCAAATTCCAGAATTCTGGATTATTTCGGAGTGAGTCAATTACCCCTCTTCCTTCTTATAGAAAAACAGGGAGAAGAAAGCGTCATAACACCCCAATCCATAAGAGAGATGAATTTTATTGAAAATGAAATAAGAAAATTTCCTCATGTAAATAACACTATCTCGATAATGACTTTTCTGAATGCAGTATGTTTAGTAGAATTTGGTTATACAATTAATAATTGTACTGATGAACAGATAGTAACAGCATTAAATGATATTCTCACGGAGGAACAAACTGGTGAAATTCGATTATTTAATACCGATGATCCCAATGAGAATATTGATTATAAACGATATCCACGAATTTCAAAAGGAAAATCAATTGACAGTGCAGATATTAAAAATTGCTATATTTCAAAAGATAACAATACAATAACATTCACCATTGAAGTCTATGATTTGTCTGATCTTCATTCAAAACTCAGACCTTCGTTAAATAAGATTAATGTTATGGAATGGTATCTTAATTTTGAAAATTTAATTATTCCTGATGAGCGGCTTGATATCTCTTACCGAATCGCAGCCCATATAGAACCGACACATCCATTTTGGGAAATTGGAAAAGGATTTATAGGTAATTTAAGAGAATTAATTAATCATATTATAAATCGAGAACTGTTAAATTCTTATAAAAAAGAAGTTTATCTTTGGATTAAACCACCTCAGCAAAATATGTACTTTCCAATTCCACTCAGTTCTGGAAATATTACTTTTGAAAAAGATAGTAATAGAATTAATATTGTAGTTACACGGGAGGAACTTGGATCTTTTGGTATTGCAACTCAAGTTGGTTCTTTTGAACTCCCTGCGAAACTTAGTAACTTTAAGGCGGGGGTTCGGTACTACCAAACATCTATATTAAAACGCCCCGGTGGGAGAGTTTTAGCCAATGTAAGTTTTTTATTAAATAGAATTGAAAAAGTACGTTCACGACCAATTATTGGTAATATTGTATCACGGGTTTTATTAAAATATGGAAACATCACTTGGGAAGATTTTAACCAACTTTTTGATCTGATGAAACAAGTTGATCTTCTTCCCGAGACACTTGCTTTGAAGGACATTGATAACGCGTGGATACATTCAGATATTGCTCCGAATGAAAATTATTCTAATACGGTTTTTTATATTTATCCGTATTTATTTAATGAAATACAACTGAATTCATTAGCTTTTCTTTCTAGGGATTATGAAGAGACTAATTCACCAAATGCAAGTCTCATGATAGTTCAATTAGATCGTTTAGGAAATTATGATGAAGTATTAAGAATAAACGATGAATTCTTGAAAAAAATTACTAAATTAGATAAAGAATTTGATTTTATTTCGGTGAAGGTAACTGGTGACAACATAGTTTCTGCACAAATTAATGAATTAACATCTGAGGCGAATCAGATATTGGGACCCTTGTTATTTATAATAATTGCAATTATTCTTTTTATTTTTTTCAGGAGAACATCCTATGTATTTCTACCGATGGTTACTCTTGTTGTCTCTGCAATCTGGCTTCTTGGAACTATGGTACTTTTAGGAATTTCATTTAATGTTATGGCAGTTGCTCTTGTTCCTCTAATTTTAGGTATCGGTGTTGATTATGCGGTTCATCTTTTCCATAATTATCGAGCAGAGATTGAAAAGGGTAAAACGGTTGGGGAGGCTATAAAAATCTCTGTTAAAGACATTGGAACGGCTATATTTTTAGCTTGGCTTACTACTTTTATTGCTTTTATGTCCTTTTTAAGCTCGAGTGTTCCACCTATAAGAAATTTCGGTGTTCTTCTAGCATTAGGAGTCACTTTTACATTCATCACAGCTATTACCCTTTTAGCGTCCTTAAGATATGTTCTAGATAGAAAGAAAATACCAAAGATATCTAGAAAATTATCACCCTTTTCTGTAAAATTTTCTCTTAAAAATATAATGGGAAAGATCTCATCAATTGTTTTAACTCATCAAAAAAAGATTATTATTATCATGGTCTTAATTACCCTTTTTTTTGCTTCAGGTGCAGTCCAACTCAGAAGAGGATTTGATTTAGATCAATTTATACCAGAAAATAATCCTGCTATGGAACTTTTTGATACTATAGCTGATTATTTCCCATATGCTAGTGAATATCAAGAATACATATTAATTGAGGGTAATATCGCTACTGTTGAGTGTTTGAAAGGCATTATTCAAACCCATAAAAATATAGAAGATGATACTTTTATAAGTCGGAATACTAGAGGCGACACCAAAGTAACAAGCGTATATTCAATAATTCAAAATGCGGTGAAAAATAATCGGTCTATGATTAATGAATTTAATATAGATGAAAAAACAAATATTCCAAAAACTGATGAAGATGTCCAAGCCCTTTTAGATTATTTATACGAAGGTTCAAATTTTGATATGGGTGACTTTGAGATTGGAGAATTTGATGTTGAAGAATTGGGAAGTAGTGAGTTACGAATGGTTTTGTACAAAGAAAATTCTCATTATGAAGCAACAATTATTCGATATTATTTAGACGCATCATATCAACTTGAAGGGGGTAATTTACAGGACGATCTTGAATTGTTAAGCAAAGAGATAAATGAAGACATCGAATCATATGGAGATGCTACAGCAATTGCAACTGGTTATTCTCTTATTCAATTAAGTATTACAGATTCATTGACTTCTAGCCAATTTGCAGCTACAGGAATATCAATTTTTTTAGCGGCTATCGTACTTATCTTAGCTTATCGAAAATTCACGTTAGGGCTTATTGCGATGGTTCCTGTAGGTATTACCATCATATGGATTTTGGGTACAATGTATTACTTTGGCTATATCTTAGATGTGATGACCGTGACAGTAACGAGTATAACGATTGGGATAGGAATTGATTATGCTATACATCCAACTGAGCGGTTTCGACTTGTTGCTGATAAAACAGGTGACATTGAAAAAGCTGTTCGTGAAACTATTTCACATACTGGAGGAGCACTTCTAATTTCAGCACTAACTACGGCAATTGCGTTTGGAATTCTCGTTCTAGCACCGATTCCTCCTCAACAAAGATTTGGAATAATACTTGCTGTTACTATATCATATTCATTTTTAACTTCAGTTATATTTTTACCTCTCTTACTTGTTCGATGGGCAAAATGGCAAAAAAAACGAAAAGGATATATAATTTCTCCAGGGCCTCCAAAAAATAATATTGATAATTAAAGAATTATTAGGATTTTTCTAGAAATAGTAAACTATCTATATAGGTTGATAATACGAGGACTGTAACTTTGGGGATTGTTATATGGTACAGAAAAGAATGAAAAAAATTCTTGTGACTGGTGCAGTGGGACAGATTGGCTCTGAACTAACCATGGAATTGCGTAAGATTTATGGTAATGATAATGTGTTAGCAACTGGGAGAAAAACTAAACCAAGTAAGAAATTACTGAAATCAGGACCTTTTGAATTCATTGACATAACTAAACGGGAAACTGTCGTAAAAGTAGTTGAAGAGTACGACATTGATACTATTTACAATATGGCGGCAATTCTATCCGCAGTGGGAGAAGAAAAACCATTATTGTGTTGGAACGTTAATATTAATGGTTTATACAATATCATGGAAATTGCACGTGATTATGAAATGATACGTGTTTTTGAACCAAGTTCTATTGCCGTTTTCGGTCCAGAAACTCCACGGGATAACACTCCTCAAGAAACTGTCTTAAAACCAAAAACAATGTATGGAGTTACTAAAGTATGTGGTGAACTACTTGGTGATTATTATTTTAAACGGTTTAATCTTGATGTTAGAGGAATAAGATATCCAGGAATTATTAGCAGTGAGACACTTCCGGGTGGTGGTACAACTGATTACGCTGTGGAAATCTTCTATGAAGCAATTAAAAATAAGAATTATACCTGTTTTGTAAAAGAAGATACCGTGCTTCCTATGATGTACATGCCTGACTGTATAAAGGGTACTATCGATCTCATGGAAGCTGATATATCGAAGCTTAAACACCATTGTGACTTTAATCTAACAGCAATGAGTTTTTCAGTAGGTGATCTTGTAGATGAAATTCAGAAGCATATATCTGATTTCAAATGCCACTATAAACCTGATTTTAGACAAGCTATTGCAGATACGTGGCCAAGGTCAATAGATGATAGTGCTGCCAGGGATGAATGGGGATGGAAACCAAAATATGATATATCTACTATGACAACAGAAATGCTTGACAAACTTGGTTCACGTTTAGTTGAAGTATAATATAAAAATCTAAATCTTTTTCCGGTTATTTTCTTTGGTTCCTTATTCTTTATGATATAAACTTTGATAAATCAATTTTATATTTTCCTAAAAACTAAATAATTTTAAGTTACCTCTATTTTTCTTTTTCATATACATATTTTAATATTGGCATTTCTTTGGTTCCAATATTTATTATAAAAAATGGTGGAGATTTAAATTTTTTCTTTTTTTTCATTAATTCTCCCTATATATTTATTATATTTAATAATATATAAATATTATGTAACAAGTTAGAATTATTTATATAATTGGCAAAATATAAAAAATTTAGATGGAAAATATCTCTGTTATTTCTCAATTGTTAGCTCTAAAATAAATATATCTATTCAAAGATGATTTGATACATTTAATTAAATTACACATATTGTAATATTATGTCTTGCCAGTTTCATTCAAAACATTATCGATTCTCTTCTTTAAATCTTCTATCTGATAAGGTTTTTTAATAAAATCTGCAGCTAAAAATTTTTCGGAATTTTTTGCAAAATCGTCATCTCTTACTGTTAGAAAGATTATAGGAATTTTTTTCCATAATTGGTTTTCTTGTATATTTAAAAAAGTCTCCCATCCACTCATCTTTGGCATCATAATATCTAATAATATAAGATCGGGAAATTCGTTATTTTTTAATAATTCAAGACATTCAATACCACTCGAAACACATGTGACCATATATTCATTATCTATACTCTCTAAAGCTTGTTTAACGGAATTACGACAATCCGGATCATCATCTACAATCATTATATTTTTTTTCATATTCCATCACTCCTCAAGAAATTTCCATTATTTAGAATTATTATTTGATATAAAACACTATGGTAAATCTATTTTTAGATACTATTAAACCGTTTTACACCAAAAAGTATAAGTTATATAAAAAGATAAGTAATTTACTCAATAGGAGAGATGGAAAATGGACTGGAAATACAGAACTGCCTATGTTTTTATTAAAACGGCAAAAGGAAAAGCTCATGATGTATGGAAAAGGTTCCAAAATTGGGAAAATGTTATAGGCACATGGATCGTAACTGGAGAATATGATGTTATTGTCTGGTTCGATGCACAAGATTGGGATACTGTTTATCGATGCGTTGGAGAAATTAAGAACTGGAATGAAGTAGAATATACAAGCTCCCATCATGTTTATAACGGATATAAGAATGATAACTGGTGGTGGGAAAAACCTGCTGGTTCCTGGGTATTGTTCAGGGAAAGTAGACTTAATGAGACTCCTGAGAAATTAAGAAAATGGAGTTGGATGACAAGTGGTGCAAGCATCCCTGGTAATTGGGATTACATCTCCTGGGTAGAAGGTAAAAACTGGGATGAAGTATGGAACCATTTAATTGAACTAAAAGCAGAGAAGTGGCAAACTTCTCCATGTGTGCCAATTAAATCCTGGTGGAACCAAACTTGGAAAGATAAATGGTGGTGGGATTAAAACCCACTTTTTCTTTTTTTAAAATTCAATTTACTACACCAATAACTTTATGAATAACCACAGTTCTTAATAAGGGGTATTTGATTGTACCTCTCTGATCTTTATCCTTATGGGGGTAGATAGTTATGAAAGAGTTAGACATTACAAAATTAAGGCATGGAACAGCTCTAGTTAAAAAGGGATTTGCAAAGATGCAGAAAGGCGGGGTAATAATGGATGTTATTAATGCAGAACAAGCACGGATCGCTGAAGGGAGTGGAGCAGTTGCAGTAATGGCACTTGAGCGAGTTCCTGCAGATATACGAACACATGGCGGTGTGGCAAGGATGGCAGATCCAAAAATCATACAAGAGATAATGCATGCGGTTAGCATCCCTGTAATGGCAAAAATAAGAATTGGACATTTTGTTGAAGCTCAAACTCTGGAATCCCTTGGTGTAGATATGATTGATGAATCTGAAGTACTAACACCCGCAGATCCTTATTATCATGTCGATAAACGTACATTTACTATACCTTTTGTTTGTGGATGTAGAAACCTTGGTGAAGCAGTTAGAAGAATATGGGAAGGAGCCGCTATGATTCGTACAAAAGGTGAAGCTGGAACTGGAAATATCGTAGAAGCTATACGACATCAAAGAAAGGTAACAGGTATGATACACACTCTAAAGGAAAAAGATAAAATTTGGTTACAGAAACTTACAGAAGAATACTCACAAAACTACGTAGATTCTATTAAAAATTTAACAAATCAAAAAACTGTAGCTAAAACATGTGTTTTTGAAGAATATAGATTCAGCGATGTAAAAAAAGAGATTTTCAATATATTAAAAGAAATCAAAGAACTCCAACGTCTTCCAGTAGTAAATTTTGCTGCAGGAGGGATTGCAACACCGGCAGATGCAGCGATAATGATGCAACTAGGTAGTGACGGTGTATTTGTAGGATCTGGTATCTTTAAATCAAAAAATCCAGAAAAAAGAGCAAAAGCAATTGTAGAAGCAGTAGCACATTATGACGAACCTGATGTTATTACAGAGGTAAGTAAAGATCTTGGAGATGCAATGTTAGGTATTGAAATAGAGAACATACCAAAGGAACAACTATTACAAGAAAGAGGCTGGTAGAAATAGTTACAATCGGAGTAGTATCTGTTCAAGGAGCTGTATCCGAACATATAGATTCAGTTAATCGTGTTTTTAAAAAAAATAATATTAATGGAAATGTTAAGCTTGTTAACCAAAAAAAAGACATCGATGGAATAGATGCTATTATTATACCTGGAGGAGAAAGTACGACGATTTCTAAAATTCTATTCAAATCAGGTATAAATGACGCAATTATTAAGAGAATAAAAGAAGAAACATTTTATATAATGGGGACTTGCGCAGGGTGCGTATTGCTAGCTAAAGAAATTGTGGACAAGAATAACGATATATCGCTATTGAATGCAATGGATATGAAAGTTGAAAGAAATGCTTTTGGCAGACAAAAAGAATCATTCGAAAAAGGTATTAAAATCAAAGGATTTTCAAAACCATACAACGCTGTTTTTATTCGAGCTCCAATCATTAAAAAGGTTTGGGGAAAATGTGAGATAATTGGAGAAACGAATAGAAAAATAATTGCAGCCAGGCAAGATAATTTCCTGGCATTGTCTTTTCATCCTGAATTAACTGATGATATCAGGATTCATGAATATTTTTTAAATATGATTATCTAAGCTTTCATTATTGCAAGGAGGAATATCCCTAGAGCAATTAATGCACCTATTACAGCACCAATAACAGCCACGACTCCATTTACGACATAACCTTTGAATGACATTGGTGCAGTGCCCATAAAGTCTAAAACCCCAGCAAACCAAAGGAATAAGACTCCAACAATCAATCCGATTATTATTAAGACCGCTCCAACTGCTCTGCTTTTACCTGATCCAAAATACGCAGTAAAAATTCCTGCGATAATACTTGCAATAGCGAATACCAGCATTAACATGCTTAAAAAATATTCTAACAACATTCTTTTTCACCTCCCTAAAATTTTGTTCCTGTTAAGGTTTTTGTATCAATCACACCATCGATTGATCTAATTTTGTTTACAACAACAACTCCTAGATTTTCGAAATCGTCAGCTTCTATTTTTGCTATTAGATCGTATTCTCCAAATAAGGGGTGGAGTTCAATAATCTCTGGTACTTTAGATAGTTTGTTGTATACATCATGTTCTCGTGCAGGTGCAGCACTTATCAGTACGAACCCTATTGCCATATATTACCTACCTCTCTCACCCCTTATATCGTTATTAAATATAAGCCTTTTGTTATTTATAACTTTTATACTCCTTAAGAAATTTATTTTCACTCTATAAAAATGAACCCAAACCATTTTTGATAACAATGAGTAATGAAAATTTTATGAGGATAAATAAATTTTAGATATTTGCTAAATAAAGGTAATATATATATTGAAAAATTTGTTACTACTCCCTGTGATTATTGATATAAAAATAATTATTCTGATAATATCCGGTTTCGGAGGTGGCGTATCTGTGGGAACTGCTTCTGGTACCACTGGAGCATTTCTAATTCCCAGTTTATCAGTTTTTATAGGATATCCAATTCATCAAGCAATTGGTACAAGTCTTTTAGTAGATTGTATAATCGGGGGTGTTGCTGGATTAATATTTTTAAAAAATGGTAATGTTGATTTAAGATCAGGATTACTACTAGCTATTGTTGGTGTTACCGGTGCATTTATTGGAAGTAATTTCACATCTGGTGCATCTCCATTTGGACTTAGTATTTTTATTGGTCTATTTTTAATAATTATTGGTCTTGATTTCATCATGACTGGTATTAAAAGAAATGTTAAATTTATTGAAAAAAGGATAAATTTAAACTTTTTTAAAAAAAACAAGATTTTTTCATTTATTATATTTGGATTTATTATTGGACTGGCAAGTGGTTTTTCAGGTATTGGTGGTGGAGGTATGATTGCATTAGTTCTCATATTTATTTTAGGTTATGATATTCATACAGCCATTGGAACTTCACTTATTATGATGTTTTTTATTGCTGGATCTGGAGCGATTGGACATTATTTTTATGATGAGGTGGTATTCGATATTGCATTGATTGCCAGTTTTGGAGCTATTATTGGGGCCTTATTTGGATCAATAGTTGCTAATAAAGTTGATGAAAATAAACTTGGAAGATTAATCGGTGTTATTCTTCTGGCATTAGGAATTGTTTTACTTTACAATATATTCTATCTTAAATAGAAATTATTTCGAATCTCCACTCAATATAATCTCCATTTATAATCCTATATTTGTCAGCACCAATCATTGGAATATCATCATTGACGTAATATTGCCAATATTTTCCATCCGCACCGTTTATATCACCGTTAATTGAATCGATTAGTATAGAATCAAATTGTGCGTAATATGTATAATCAAATGCAATATTATTTCTATTAGAAAATTTCTCTAATATGGAAAAAACAGTTTCCTCACCATATGCAATGATGTTGTCCTCGTATATCCATCCATTTCCCAACACTTTTATTTTTACACTAGTTGCATCAGTTTTTTCCAACCAAATTTCACTTTTTTCAGGTACTTGAGTTGCAGTTCCTGTAAATGACAATGCAATTAAGCAAATAACTAAAATGGTTACTGGGATTTTATGGAAATTCTTAATTTTAATTGGAAATACAAGGTTGGTTTTTTTGGTAACATAAACCACGATTGGTAGTGCTACGAAAACAAAGGTTATAATACCAGAAATCAAATGATTTATCATAAAGGGAATTCCTGCAGCAAACACAGCTGCTAAAGAGCTAGCATTGTGTGGATAAATAAGATACCACCATCCGATATTTGTCCACACATCATATATCAATACAAATCCAATTCCTAGACCTGCAGAAATCCCGATGTTTTTCAATCTAAATTTTTCAAGGGATTTTTTGAATCTATTTCTGTTAAAGATATTTATTAAACCAATTATTGTAAACCCAGAATAAGTAAATAGCACTATTCTATTCATTTGACTTCCCAAAAATATAGGATTACCGAGAAGTATGTCACTGAAAATCATACTAAACAATGGTACAAAAATCGCTATTGTTGGTTTTATAAAAATAACCGCTAAAAATGTTATTACCATTATAATTTCAAAATTTGGAGGTACACCTGAACTAACCAGTGTGTATCTTCCAATAGTTCCAATTATTATAAATCCTATCAGTAATATTATTTGATGTAGATCGGACAATTTTTCTATTTTCATAAATGGCCTCCCTTTATCCTTGGAATAAATATTAGTGTATAAATGTTTTGTTTTTTTCTTTAATAATCGATCCGTGGATTTTTTTACATTTTGATTGGATTTTTTTTCCAATAGCTACATTACATTCTATGTTTATTGTTATTGAATGATCGTAATCTATATTTCTAACTCTAGTTTTATTATATAGTTCAGAAACAAATGCATAAGACTGTTCATTAAGAGGTAATTTCATTTTCACTTTCATTATGTTTGGGAGAGCTTTGTATATATTTTCAATGAGTATATCTACATTTATATCTTCTTTAACAGAGATTGAGACAATTAATTTATTATTCAATAGATCCTTTTGTTTTAAGTAGTACAAAAGAGAATTTACTTTCTCTTTTTTGATTAAATCTATTTTATTTAATGCAACAACAAAAGAGGCAGTTACCCCTAGATCTATCAATTCGTTAAGAGAAACTCGAAGTTTCCTTTCAACAATTTCTTTTTCTTCACTACCATCAAGAACAAGAACAACGACATCTGCTACTTGTATTTCTTCAAGTGTGGAATGAAAAGCATCTATAATCCAAGATGGAAGGTTCTCAATAAATCCAACAGTATCTGTAAGAAGAATTGGTATTTTTTTTTCATTTACCCTCTTACTAATTCTTCTTGTTGTAGTAGATAATGTTGAAAACAATCTTCCTTCAACTTTTATTTTCCCATCAGAAAGTAGATTTAAAAGGCTACTTTTTCCAGCGTTTGTATAACCTGCTAATGATACCAAGTAAAAACCGCTCTTAGATCTAGTTCGTCTATGTAGTTCTCTATCAATTCTAATTTTTTTAAGATCTTCTCTGATTTTCTTCATCTGTTTTTTAATCATTTCGTAATAATCATCTACCTGATATTCACCACCGGCCATAAGACCAGGATGTTCACCAGATCGTGTGCGGTGTATAAGTTCTCTTACATAGGGTCGTTCATATTGAAGTTGAGCAAGTTTAACTTGCAATCTAGCTTCTTTTCTTTCAGCCCTTTCTTCAAATATTGTAAGAATAAGTCGTATTCTATCGTACACATCCACTTGTAATTTTTTTTCAAGGGCAAACCACTGAGAAGGTTTTAATTCACCATCAATAATAATAAGATCGATTTCTTCCAATGAATTATCGATGTATTCCTTTATGGTATCAACTTTACCTGAACCAATATAAAAATTAACATCAGGTAATTTTCTATGTTGGACAAACTCCTTTACTACACAATAATTTAAAGATTGAGCTAACTCACTTATTTCTGAAATATTGTCATTTAATGATATGATTAATGCGTTTTTATTTTGACTAGTCATTTATAATTAAACCTCGGTTATCTCAAGTAGCTTATTATTATCGCTTTATATATACATTTTTTAAGATGTTTTTGAATTTACCGATCGTAAAAAATCAATATTTTTATTCTAATTTTGATAAATTTTATTTTAAAAATCTCATATATTCTAAAATGTCACAATTATCTATTTTTTTAATATTAGAATTAATCTGGATCTTACCAATATTTCTTACATGGTGTCTCCAATAATTAATAGTAGGTAAATGATTGTGATGAAATTTGATTGATACTATTTTTACATCTAAATTCAATATGTCATTATTGATTTTCAAACTGCAAGTTGTTGGAATTATTTTACCATGATCAACGATCTCTTTATCAATTATGAATTCAATATTATCAGGGTCTATTTTTATATAATCATGATTTTTGTTTAAAATCACAATATATTCTTCTTTACTTTGATTTTTCATAACACGCGCCCATATAATTTTCATTGTATCAATAGATATTTTTCCAAAATGGTATCCCTTGTTTCGAAATGGTGCATAAATTGGATATATGTTATGATCATGATATCCCTCACCCGTGACTTTTATTTCGTTTCCATCGACGAAAATTTTTCCTTTCACCTCAAATTTTGGAATTACTAACCATTTTCCCAAAAAGGTTTTTCCTTTCCAAGCTTTCATTATTTTAATTAATTCTAAATCTACTCCCTGATTTTCATTTCCCATTGAAAGGGAGTATTTCCATTGATTCGTATCCTTATCAATACATCCCTTTATGATCTGTTTAGAATTAATTTCTATCAGTGGTTCTTTTTCAGATGCAAAGTAAGATTTATAGGGAGGATTGAGCTGAACACGTTTAACAATCTCTTTGTTTTTATAAATTATCAATCCCGCAAAAACTATGTCTGAAATACCAAGGTGAATAATGTTTACAAGCAATACTACACTATAATTATTATCAAATATTGCATCATAATANNCATAATAAAATGTTTCCACACGTCCAAAATTATATTTCCTATGTAATGCATCATCACGAAGAATTATATCATTTGGTATGAAAGATTTAAATTTAACTATAATCACCTATATTTTCATCTTACTTACATTAATCCATTGCTACTTGATCCGGTTCAGACCCTTTCGAAACCAATTTAATGTACTATAAAATCGTTGAATAGCTGTTATGTTTCCAACTACTGCAAAATAGATTAAAATCCAATCAAGAATTGTTGTTTCCCAGGGTAGTTGTATTGATATCCGAAGCCAAATATGTTGGACAATAGGAAATATCATTAACAAAACAAGTCTATCTGCACGTCCTAATAAACCTGAATATTCTCTTTTATAACCTACTGCTTGAGATTGAGTTCCCATATAACTGGTAAGTAACACTCCAATTATTGCTAAAAGACCAATACTTGGTCTACTAGTCCAAGAACTAAGTGCAAGACCTCCTACTATGAAAACATCTGCATATCTATCCAACGCATGATCAAGAAAATCTCCTCTTAGTGATGTTTTTTTTGCTAATTTAGCAACTTTTCCATCTATTGCATCAAAAAGTCCATTTAAAAAAACGAAAAGTGCCGCAAAAAAAAGATAGTAATTAATTAACTCATATTCTGGAGAGGAAAAGTAAAAGAATAATCCAGAAAGAAATGCAAAGAGAAGAGCAATCCATGTTAAGGCATTTGGATTTATCTTTGAAAAACGTTTTGCAACAATGGATAACACAGGATCAACTGAATCTCTTTTTCTATCAAGAACCATTTTATTCTCCAATAGTTAGTAATTATTTAATATCTCTTTCGACCAATCAATTTTTCCTATCTTATATTTTTTTGTTGGTATAAAGTTACTTTTGATAATCTCAATTATTGATAATAAAACTGTTCTGATATTTTTATCTGTTGTATCAATCTCAAAAATATTATTTTCATGATGAAGGTCAACAGCTTCACATAATATAACATCAATTATTTCAGCCTCGATATTTTCATTGATTTTAACTTTATTCCATCCCTTCTTTTCTAAACGAATTTTTAATTTTTTTGGATGACATCTTAAAAGTATGACCTTATCTACCACTTTTAACAGATGAGATGCATGTCCTTCGATTAAAAAAAGGTCATCATTTTTATAGATTTTATCGATATATTTATTCAATTTATTTATATCAATTAGTTTGGATTTATTTTTATTTTCAGTTATATTTATAAATCCCTGATTTATGGCTAGTTCATTTAAATTAATAATATTGTATCCTTCTTTTTGTAAAAGGGCAGAGACAGAACTTTTGCCCGTTCCAGGAGTACCAGAAAGAGCAATAAGCATATTATATCAACTTGTGATAGTCATATCCTCGAAAACCTTCTTTAAAACAGTATTGAAGTTCTTGAAAATCTTTCCTGAATTCTTTGATATCTGCTTTTATCTTTTTTGTATCCTCGTTTTTAATCAGAACTCTCTCATAGAAATTGGCAACTTCACTCATTTCTTTTTCCTTCATTCCAATTCTTGTCAATTCTGGTGTCCCTATTCTCAGACCCGATGGATTTAATGGGTCTTCATCGCCAGGAATAGTGTTCATATTGGTTACAATACCCGCATTTTCAAGTTTTTTAGATGCTTCTTTTCCTTTTCCTGGCCCAATTTCAATTAGTATCTGATGCGATTTGGTAAAACCTAATTTTTCACCAAATACTTTAAAGCCTCTTTCAAAAAGTGATTGTGCTAAACTTTGTGCATTTTTTATTATCTGGTTCGCATATGCCTCACCGTATTCTAAATGTTCAGCAAATGCGATTGCTTTTGCTGCAACATGGTGTAGGTGATATGAAGAAGTTACTCCTGGAAACACCCCAAAACCGAGTTTTCTGAGAAATGATTTATCAATATCTGTATCACCTTTGTGATCTGATACAAGCATTCCACCTTGAGGTCCGGGTAGAGTTTTATGTGTACTACCACTCATTACATCCGCACCCTCTCTTAAGGGATCTTGGAATTGCTTTCCCCCTATAAGTCCAAGAACATGTGCAGCATCATAAACAAGATATGCACCTACGTCATGGACAGCTTCTGCAATTTCCTTAATGGGACTTGGAAAAAGAAAAACAGACCTACCATTTAACGCTAGTTTAGGTTTTACTTTTTTAATAAGTTTTATAGCACCATCAATATCTATATTCATTTCTTCATCATTAAACGGGTATGAAATTAATTCAATGCCTCTAACACCTGCAGCCCCCCATTTTCCAAATGAGATGTGGGCACCATTCGCCAAATCTAATACTGTTGCAGGTTCTCCGGGTTTTATCAGCGCCTTTAAAATCGCAATATTTGCTGTTGTTCCTGCGGTAGGTCTTACATCGGCATACTGGCAGTTAAAAAGTTTCTTTGCTAACTCTATTGCTTTTTCTTCTACAAAATCAAAAAATTCACATCCTTCATAGTACCTATGTCGCGGGGTGCCTTCGGCATATCTACCATGAAAATCAGTAATAAGCATTTCTCGACAAAGTGGTGATAAAACATTTTCACTCGCAATCATGGGAAGAGAATTTGCAAAAAATTCATTGTTATTCTGAGCTTGTTTTCTTACATATGTTGCCTCGTCAAACCAACTCATAAGTATCACAACAGGCTGAATAGGTGGTTCTAATAAAAAGGTAATGGAATTTATGTGAGAATTTAAATTTTTAATAAAATTAAAGTAAAAATTTTTTAGGACATATTTTTGTATATACAATTTTATACATATATAAATACCTTTTATTGCTAAAAATGTAAGAATCTTAATAACAAACTATATAAATTAAATCTTTTATGGCGGCGTACGAAAATATAACTTAATTTAAAAAATTAGCAGTAGAGGTAATATTAATGGTTAAAATTAATATAAGTATGGAAGGAGAAGATATCTCAGAAATTATCGAAGAATTATTAAATATTGCAGTTGGAATTGTAAAATCTCATAGAAAAGAAGTAAAAGAAGCGTTAAAGGTCTTGGCAGATGAATCATTAGATATTATGATGGAGCATAAAATATTAGAGAGGGGTGCACAACTCTATAAGAAAATCAATAATGAAATAAATTGGACCTATAAGAAAGATAAAAAATAACATATATTTCTAAACTCTTATAATCTAGATTTCTAAGAATTTTGAGCTATTTGTCAAAAGCTCAATTCCATCTTTTTTAACTATAATATCATCTTCTATTCTAACTCCACCGTACTTGGGTATATAAATTCCTGGTTCAACGGTGAAAACCATGTTTTCTTGTAATAAAACAGCACTATCTGGACTAAAACTTGCTCCATCATGAACAGACAATCCAAGTGCATGACCAGTGGAATGGATAAATTTACCTTTGAATTTTGTTTTATTAATGTAGGAGCTAACAGTATTATGAACATCGTTAGCTTTTACACCAGGTTTGATAAATTTAAACCCCGTTTCTTGCGCAGAAATAACTGTATCATACATGTCCTTTTGCTTTTTTTCTGCATTACCAAAGACAAATGTCCTTGTAATGTCTGAATTATATTTTTTAATTGATGAACCGAAGTCAAATAAAGCAAAATCTCCTTTTTTTAAACTATTATCACCATGGCTGTAATGTGGTTCTGCTGTATTTATATTAAAAGAGGAAATGGTTTCAAAAGCTGGTTTATCTGCACCAAGCTTTTGCATAAGATAATCTATTTCTGCAGCAATTTCATATTCGTACATTCCTTCATGCAACATATCTGGAATCTTATCCATCACTTTATCTGATATTCTACACGCTTTTTTGATTAGATTTATCTCAATTTCGTCCTTAATTAATCTTGTTTTGAGAAGATCTTGTGATACATCGGTAAATTTTGATTTTGAAAACATAGATTTTAAATTTTGAAAACTTCCATATGAAATTGTAGTATAATTTACACCGATATTTTTAAGAGATGAAGATAATTTTTTAATAATATTTATTATATCCTTTTTATTTTTATATACAAAAATATTAGCTTCTGCTTTGCTTGCGCTTTCTGCTTCTAGCTCAGAAACAATTAAATCAAGAATTCCGTCTGGATATACAATTAGAAGAGATCCTTCAAAAATCCCTTTATCTAGTCCAGTTAAATAAAAAAAATTATTGTCAATAAATGGGTAAGTGTCATTTTTTATAACTATCGCATCTAAATTTTTTGGAACTCTACTAAAAATTTTTTTAGCTCTATTTTTCAATAGGATATCACCAAAATATATCGAACACTATTCAACATTAAATAAAAAGAAGAAGTAATTCTGTGGTTAATCTAGATATGACTAACTTTTTTGAATAGTAGTAATTAGGGAATTTAGTTGATTAAGGTCTTGCTTAATATTTTCTACTTCTTTCATCTTTTCTTTTTCAAAACTCTTTAAAATGCCTGGTAAATCTTGAGTGAGTTTGTAAAGATGTACTGGTCTCCCTTTCCCCTTCTTTTTGATATCTCGTTTCTTCGCCCATCCTCTTCGCCTAAGTTCTTGCATCGCAACACTTACTTCCGGCTGTCTGAGATCTGCTCCCTGCTCAACGTCTGCTGAGCGGCACTCATCCACTTGAGAGATATACATTAATGTTTTAGCAAGGTTCTTTGGCATACCAAGGTCAGCGAAGAGTTTAACGACTTTTGTATCCTTTTCATCCAACACAAATGACCTTTTTCGTTTCATGATTTCTCCTCAAGGAATAAATCAATTCTCGCCTATATATATTTTTCTTATTTTTCAAATTATTAATAGTTATTAATTTAGATTTTTTTGCCCATTTTTTATATGCAACTCTATTATTTAAATCTTTTTATTTTTAAGTTGCTTTCCCCTAACATTTTTTTTGCAAGGTCGTCAGGATACTCACCAGAATATGTTATTTCTTTTACGCCTGCATTAATAAGCATTTTAACACAAACAACACAAGGTGTATTAGTACAATATAATGTAGAATCTTTTATTGAAACTCCAAAGACTGCAGCTTGAATAATTGCATTCTGCTCAGCATGTAATCCCCTGCATAGTTCATGTCTTTCGCCAGAGGGTATATCCTTTTTTCTCCTTACACAACCAACTTCAGAACAATGTTTAAGACCTTTTGGAGCGCCATTATAACCCGTACTTAAAATGTGCTTATCTTTTACAAGTATCGCACCAACTTTCCTTCTTAAACAGGTACTTCTTTTTGATACGACACGAGCCATTTCCATAAAATATTCATCGTACGATGGTCTAGAATTTTCTCCCATATCATGCATTGTAATAAAATTAGAATCATCCCTCAATTTAATAAAATATTGATTTTATTAGCAAAATTATTATTTTTTCAATCTTACGTTGATTTCCTGAAAGTCTTTTGGTACAAAGGAATTTTTAAACACTTTTCTTGCATCATCTTGGATAATTTGATGATTTAAGTATCTAGGACTAATATGTGTTAAATATAATTTTTCCACTTTTGCTTTTTTTGCAATTTCTGCTGCTTGTAAAGCAGTCGTATGACCATATTCTCGTGCAATATCTTCAAATTCAGAATTAAAAGTTGCATCATGGATTAAAATATCTGCATTCTTGGAAAAATTTACTAATTTTTCACATGGAATTGTATCTCCAGATATCACTAATTTTCTACCTTTTCTAGGAGGACCTAATACCATATCAGGATTAATTTTTTTTCCATTGTTTAACGTTATTTTTTGTCCTTTTTGAAGCTTGTTAAACAGTGGTCCTTCAGGAATGCCCAACTCTAATGCTTTGGATTTGTTAAATTTTCCAGGACGTTTATTTTCTTCAATACTATACGCAAATGCTGGGACGTTGTGTTTTACTGCTAAAACATGAAGTGTATATCCATAGAAATCTAGGAAATCGCCACTTTTTACTTCATGCGATATAATCTTAAAAGAGGGTTTAAAATAGCCAAGGGATAAAAGCTGATTTGTTAGTTTGTTCATTCCCTTAGGTCCATAAATATGTAATGATTTTTCCCTATCATTCAATTGCATCGTTTGAATAAGACCAGGTAATCCTAAAAAATGATCGCCATGAAAATGTGTAATAAATATATGAGATATTTGCATATAACTTAGATTTGATCTCTGAAATTGTCGTTGTGTTCCTTCACCACAGTCAAAAAGGATTATTTCACTACCTCTTTTTACTGCAATGGCCGATACATTTCTTTTTATCGTTGGCCAACTTCCACTCGTTCCAAGAAATACAATACTTAGTTGCGTCATTTAAAAAGCGGATGTTAAGGGTGGGTAAAAGCATTTTGGTAATTTATAATAGTAATTGTTAATTTTCTAGATGATAACAAATAATAAAATGAACAGTAGAAAAACTGTAAAAAACATGAATTTCTCATTTATTTTCGAATTATATTGATATCTAAATCAAATTATTATATAGATGAAAAATATGAATGCTTTGATTGTTTTATCTGCAGATGTATGTTTCCATTCAACATCAACTTTTATATTAAACCAACCTAATCCAAAAAGTGGTTTAATTTTATATACATATTCAGTAGTTTCAGGATGTAAGGTAGATATTGTACCCTTACCAAATAAAATTGGAGATGTAGCCTTTTGGTAGTAGATAGCCCAAGTTACATTCGTAGCATTATAATCACCAACATTGGTGATTTCTGCACCAATTTTCCAGAAGCCTCCAACAATCTGTTCGATTTTTAGAACCGGTCCAAGATATATATGGATTTTTAATGGTTCTGACCAATATTCATTTCCCCAACCGTCTCTTATTTTAATCCGAATATCATAATCTCCTAATTCTGTCCATGTGTGATTTGCGCAAACAGTTTCTCCTGATTCATATGGTCCAAGCCAATCACTGTAATGACCATCGCCCCAATCCCACATCACAAAATATGGATTACCCTCTGGATTATATGGTAAATCAAAGCAAAAAGTATAATCAATTTCTACAAAACCTTCAGTTGGACCATATGGTAAACTATTATTTATTGTAGTAAAACACCAAATGGGTCCTTCAGTTGATGCACCGTACTCATCCCAAGCAACAATTTTCCAGTAATAGGTGGTATTAAAACTCCAATTTAGTGGAGAACAATAAATATTCTGACTGATATTTTTTATGATTATTGGAGGTGGGTTTGATCTTCCAAAATATACATCATAAGTAACAACATCTCCTTCTGGATCTTCACTTGTCCACTCTAAACATGAAGGAAGAACATTTGTTGAGCCATTATATGGTATAGGATTACTTGGATTATGAGGAGGATTGTTATTACGTGTTGTGAAACTCCAAATTTTCCCTTCTGTTTTTTCACCTTTTTTGTTCCATACATCAACCTTCCAATAATATGTAGTGTTCCAATTTAATGTGTAATTGATGGTATACGACATTTTGGATGTATTCTCGATAACTAACGGTAGAGGAGTTGTGTTACCAAAATAAACGGTAAAGGTTTTAGGGTCGGTTCCAACACCTACTCGAAATCCCGTAGTTTCATCGGAATATTTATTATTATCTTGATTAAAAATAGACGCAATCACCCACGTATTACTTTCAGTTACATCGTCGAATAAATGAGTCCCATTTGAATGGTCCATTCCGTCCCAGTTAGCAGAATCCTTCCAAATACTTCCAGCACTTATAGCGGTGTTATTATTAAAAGCATAATCTAAAAACGTCATGGTATATAATCTAGCATTTAAATCATACCAGCCCATTGAAGATTGATTATCACATACATAAACATGAATATGACCATTATACTGGCTTGCTTCGTTGTTCGTTACCGATACATTAACAATCATCTCGGTATTTGTCCACGTGAGGGTCGGATTTATGGGTATGTTTATTGCAGCATTAATCGGCTCTTCATTCACTGCTCCCAACCATGTAGCATCAACGAATAAATCTATATCTGTAACCGTCCGATTTTTACATAAATTTATGCTCTTTTTATAATTAGCTACAGCTGTAGCGTTGGTGGGAGAACCTAAATCCTTTCTCCAACCACCGTCCCAAAAAACTGTTGGGGCAGTAGTAAGACCTAATTCTTTAACCCTTTGATATGCGTGGACATTTTTATCATATACATGCGTAACATAAAAGAATGGGTAATCATCTCCCCGATTGAAAAATAAATAAATCAATGCCTTATGAGCATACTTACAATATGTAACTACAGTATTGGTACCAAATTCACCAAGAACTGTATGTAAATGGTTTCTTTCTATAGGTTCAGTATTTATTGAAGGTAATATTACTATGATCAGAAGTAAAAGAATTACAATAGGAGCGATTACCTTATTTATCATCATATACCTCCCTCTTTATATTCCAATAGAAGTTTTGGTATTTAAAATATACCTTCTGAAAAACATTGATTATAATAATATTTTTTATTACTGTGTATAAAATTTATCGAAATTTAAAATAAATAATGGACTATGTAGAATTCTTAAATACTATAAAATAGCGCGTTAAGCTGCTATGAACTCTATATTCATATTTTTTTAATAACGAAAAATACAATTCCCCAACGGATATCATTTTTTTATTTGATAAACCGATAACTGCTAACCTATCTTTTTTCAATACGTTTGAAATATTTTCAAATGCACGATTATATAATTGATTTATATTTTCCCCTTTTGTCGTAGTTGATTTACCATATGGTAGATCTGTTACTACAGCATCAACTTCATTAATCTGTCTATTAATTTTACCGATGTCAGAGCAATATAATTTATAGTTATTTATTTTGTAAAAATCAAGGGTTTTTTTACAACCTTCTATCATCTCTTCTTCAATATCGCTCCCAATTATTTTTGCACCTATTAAGCCTGCTTCAAGTAATATTCCACCTGTACCACAAAAAGGATCTAGTAATTTTTCATTTTCTTTAATGGAGGATAAATTGACTAATACACGTGCAATTTTTGGATGAAGAGAAATAGGTGAGAAATATGGCCTATATTGTACCTTTCTTTTTTCAAATTGAGTTCGATTTATTTCAGCTACTTGCAAACCAACATAAATACTGTAATCAGTAATTACTACACGCATTTGTAAATCTGGATTATTTAGGTTCACTTTCCTATTTTTAGTATATATCTTTGCAAGTTCTCTTAAAATTGGCTGTGAATTAACTGAACTTGATCTGTTTTTATAATTAAGAGCAATTGATCCATCGATTTCTATTGGATTTTTCGTAGCGCAATTTTTAATTTCTTCAAGAGATAAAGAGCTATAAAATAACAATTTATCGATAAAATAAGTAAATGACAATCGTTTAGCAATTCTTTTTATTATATCATCAGTGATTTTTACATTAATAATAAGGATATTTTCATTTGACTCAGTAATATTATAATCAACATTCTTAGCCTTTAAACAAGATAAAATCTCATCTTTTGGTAAGGTCGCATGTTCCTTAGACAATTCGAATAGTAATTTCACAAATATTCGAGAAAGTGTTTTTATTTAAATGTATTGAGTATGTGAAAAATATTCAGAAGAGTTTTTGTTTATAAAATAATTATTCTTCTGTTATTGGGTGATATTGAGTAGCGCTGTAATATTTTCTAATTAACTGATGCAATGTAATTTCTCCGATTATTTTTTTATTTTCTATTACTGGAAGTCGCCTTAACCGATGAATTGTCATCTTCTCTAAAACATCTACAATTTTATCGTCAGGTCCACAAGTAATCAATTTACGATGCATAATGTCCTCAGCGTTCTTCACTGTTCCATGCTGAATCGATCGCATGTCTGGCATCCCAAAAACATAAGACGGAAATTCTTTTGGGGCTAGTATAGAAAGAGCGTCATGTTCTGTTATTATCCCAAGTAGTTCTTTATCTTCTTTATTGTTTACTACCCAGATATGATTTCTTGCACCGAGTATATTTAGGATATGATGGATATCTTCGTTTTTATCAACTATTGGTAAATCCCATGCCCTTTTATCCATTAATTGTTTTGCTTTCAAATCGTAAAATTCTGGTACTAAGCGTTTTTCTCTTTCCATTTTATTACCTTAAATTTCAATGATGTATTTAATTACTCCTTTCTTAAAACCTTTGCTAATGCAGGTGGTGTAATTAGAGTTGTTACAATTACCATTATGAGTATAGCAGTAGCAATTTCATTGGTTATTATATTGTAATCTAATCCTAATTTAACCAATATCAATTCAACACCTGCTCTTGGAATCATTGCTACCCCCGTTGCAATTGATTCCCGATTATCAAATTTTGTAAGTTTTGCTCCTAGACCACATCCAAATAATTTCCCAATAATTGCAACTATTAACAAGACTCCAGCAAATCCACTTATAGATAAAAATGCATTAAAATCAAAATTCATTCCCACCGTTACAAAAAACACCGGGATGAAAAATCCTCCACCTATTAGAGAAACATAATCTCTTAATCCTCTAAAAAAACTTAGTTGTCCAAGTACTATACCAGCGATAAATGCACCAATTATCACTGACAACCCAATATATTCAGCAATCAAAGAAAACAACAACGCCACGACAACACCCATAATTAAAAGATTTTCCCTACCTAATGTGATTTTTGCTAGATATTTATCTAATATATAACTAACTTTCTCTTTAGTTAATATAATTGCAATAATGAAGAATAACGCGGTAAGACATAGAAAAATAATGGTATTCCATAATTCGAAGTACCCTGTATTTACAACTCCAATAAGTATTGTTAATACTACCATTGTTATTATATCGTCAATAACTGCAGCACCCATTATCATGCTCCCAAGTTTTGTTCCTATTACCTTTAAATCGAGTAAAATTTCAGCTTTTACTCCAATAGAAGTTGCCATAAGAGAAGTTCCAACGAAAAGAGCGATTATGTGTTCAAAACCGAACCAAATTGCAGTTATATATCCTAAACCAAATGGTAAAATAACACCTAAAACAGCAACTAGAGTTGAGCTCGTTTCCATTTTTTTAAATTCTTTTAGATTAAGCGATAAACCAGCAGAAAACAAAAGAAATAAGATTCCTACATCTGCAATTTTACTAACAAGAGGATGTATAAGTGATTCGTTATGGAATATTATAAAGCCGATATTCCCAATTATTGCTCCAAGTATTAATTCTCCAAAAATAACAGGTTGCTTAAGTTTTTTTGATAAAAATCTACCTATTAAAGCAGCAGTAAAAACAATTATTACGCTGACAATAAAATCCATTAATTCTGAAATCTAAATTATGTATTTAAAAACTATTAACTTTTATTCTTCTTTTTAGAATTCTTCTTTACTTTTTTATTCACTTTAGATTTTATATCGTATACTCCTTCAAACCATTTATCTTCATTTTCCTCATCTGATTCTCCAGTTAACTTGTCTATCTTGAATTTTACATTATCCATTCCTTTAAACCATTCATTTTCATCATATTTACGCTTGGATATAATCTTCTCGACATCTTCTAAAATATATTTTGAATTTTTCTTTTTATCTGATTTATTGATTCGAATTTCTTCTACCCACGGTCCTTTTTCCTTTTTTGGTAATTTTTCTTCAGGTTTTATGTGTAATGGCTCCTTTTTTAAAGTCAATTTCTTTGTAAAATTTTCTTTAGTATTATCGGTACTTTTTTTGTGCATATTGGTTTTGATTTCAACTGTTGGTTTTGGTAAATCTTTTTTAACTCTAACAAAAACCATAGAGAATATAAGAATTACTAATGCTGCAATAATGGGTGTGGAACCACCAATTAATATATTTTCCCCGTCATTTTCTACACGTATTGTAGCTGATCCTGGCAAGTAGCCACCTTTAAAGACATTAATTTTTATTTCGACATCGTCATGAACATCTGGTGCAATAAGATACGCTATACCATTTGAACCGGTTTCGTCTGAATCGCCTCCGGAACCACCGATATCTAAGTATACAGTTGCTTCTTCTATTTTATTATTATTCTGATCCCAAACTGTTACAGAAAAGCTATTTTTTTCTTGAACAGTTCCGCGATCTGTTGTAATATATAATTCGCCTTTCAAAATACTTATTTCTTGTTCAGCTGATAGATATCCATCTTTCATTGCAGTTATGACAAACTCAGGATATTCTCCATAATCTGGTGTTTCAACGGTTATCCAGGGTAATTCTTCACTAGTTAGATAAGGATTATCCCAAGGAACATTAACGGTAACATTATATTCATAACCATATTCACCTATGCAACCTATAGCTATATCATATTTTTTACCCTCCAAAAAAATATCTTCTTCTATTGGAAGGTTTGTTTCAGAATCATGAATAACGATAAATAGCATTTTTTCATCTTGAGCTAAGGTGTTTAATGAGAAAAAAATACTAAAAGTAAATAATATACAAATTAAAAATGTAAACCAGATTTTATATTTTTGATATTTTTCTATTCTCATACACCACCTTTTATGGTTATTATTTAAGATGATTTTCCTCACCAAAAATAATACATGTTATACTCTGTTAATCGTTATATATAAATATTATGTGTAAAAATGTCAAAATTAGATAAAACTATTGATAAATTCTAAATTTCAGCGAGCCGTTGTTTAAGTGCTTTAATAATATCTACAGGAGTAGGATCAATTTTTCTTAAAAGTGCAAGATAACAACTAATAAAATCTCCCAAATATAATGTATACATCATTTTTGCAAGTCGACTTTTTCCTTTTGGATGTATTTCAATTATATTTGCAGCAGAATCTTCAAAAAGTTTTTTCATGAAGTTCAGACGAGTACTCATATACAGTGATTCGTTTTCCTTGTCTCTAAATAAAATGCACGAGAAATACTTAGATATTTCTGGATTTAAAGACCAGCCAACTATATCATTATGATTGCTTTCAGAGATAACGTCTTCTCTTGCAATAATTTTACTGTTCTCATTAAATTGCTGTCGCCATCTCGTTGCGATGGGACTATAAAATCCCCATCCGTATATTTGAGGTATTGTGTTAAATATTTTTCTTGCAATCTGTTTTGAAAGATTATTTTTTTCGATAACTGATTTGTTGTTATTTGCTTCCACCTCTTGTGTAGTAGCAATAGTTTCTTCAATATCTGATCCTAAATTACCTCTAAAAAGCCCAATTCTTTCAAAAATAAATAACAATGGAAATAATGAATATGCCAATGCTGCTCTGGGTTGAAAACCAGATGGAATTTGAAGATGTATAACTCCTCTTTTTTCGGAAAAATCTTGTAATTTTCNNATGTGCAACTCCTCTTTTTTCAGAGAAATCTTGTAATTTTCCGCCAGAAGATATACTAATAATATTGCATTTTTTCTGATAGGCAATCTTAAATGCACTAATTGTTTCCTCGGTGTTTCCTGAGTAACTAAAAAATATTGTTAATGTATCTTTTTTAGCCCATTTTGGTAAATCATATTCTTTATTAACAAATATGGGAATATCGATTTTATCTCTAAATAAACGAGATACTATATCTCCAGAAATTCCCGAACCTCCCATCCCGGTAATAATGACATTGTCAATTTTCATGACATGATTTATCTTTGTAATTTTTGCTAATTCAATTGCTTCTTTTATCTGATAAGGAAATTGAGCAACTGTATCTAACATATTTGATTTATCGATTTCTAAAATCTTTTCTAAATCATCTAACATTTATCACATCATCTCATTTTTTAAATTGGAAAAGTCAATAGAAATCATCTGCGATATTCAAATATATTTCTATTTCTTCTTTTAAACTAACTTGGAAAGGGAATTTAAAAACAAACCATATTACATAATTTCAAATGCAATACGTAAAAGGAGAAATATTAACCCAAAACGGTTTTAAAAAAGGGTATCTAGGATTTGAAAAAAATAGAAAAATAGAATTTAGAACTGGATTACCACCTGAGAAACCATTAGCAGATGGACTCATTATCCCAACTTTTGTAAATGCTCATACCCATATTGGTGACTCATTCATAAGAGAGAAAGAAATAAAACTTCCTAGAGATGTTGTTAAACTTGTTGCTCCACCAAATGGACTGAAACATAAACTATTAAAGGAAACACCCGAAGATGAAATAATTAATGGAATGAAAACCTCCATCAATACAATGATAAAAAGTGGTATTTCTTTTTTTTGTGATTTTAGAGAAGATGGTAATAATGGATTAAATCAATTAAAAAAAGCTCTGAAGAATAAAAAAATTAGCTCCATTATTTTATCAAGACCTCAAAAGATGGTATATGATAAAAATGAGATAAACCTTCTTTTAAAAAATTCTTCGGGGATTGGTTTAAGTAGCATTTCCGATTGGGATTATTCGGAGATTATAAAGACTTCTAAACATACCAAAAGAGAAAAAAAAATATTTGCTTTACATGCAAGTGAAACTATAAGAGAAAATATTGATCTTATTTTAGATCTAAAACCTGATTTTTTAATTCATATGATATCAGCTACGAAATCAGATCTAAGTAGGGTCATAGATGAAAACATTCCGATTGTTATTTGCCCCCGCTCAAATGTCTTTTTTAGCCTCAAGGTTAACATACAACAAATGAAAAATACAGGTGTTGAATTAATGTTAGGTACAGATAATGCAATGATAAATACACCCAACGTTTTAGAAGAATTAATTTATTTAAAAAATACAACTAATATTTTTTCAACTCAAGAACTCTTCAATATGATAACTTATACTCCAAGGAAAGCTTTAAATTTAGATGACGGTATTCATGGTCCCAATTCATTCTACAGCTTTGTAGTTTTAGATAGGAAATCATTTAAACCAATATATATCTCAAGTAAATAGGAGGTGAACCATGAAAGTAAAAGATGCAATGTCAAAAGATTTAATTATTGGATATATACCAGGGACAATAACGGATGCTCTTAAAATTCTAGCAAAACATAATGTTTCTGGAATTCCCATATTAAAGAAAGATACTAAAAAAGTAGTTGGTGTTGTTACAAGAAATGATATATTTCGAAATCCTGATGAAGAACAACTCGCTTTGATAATGAGTTCTAATCCTACCATTATAAACAAAGATAAAGAATTAGTTGATGCTGCAAAATTATTATATGAAAAAAGAATTCATGGTTTACCAGTAGTAGATAAGAGAAAAAATCTTGTTGGGATAATAAGTCCAACAGATATTTTAAAAACATTATCAAATGATTATAAAGATATTGTGGAGAATTATTATACTTCCAATCTTACTCCTGTTTATCAAGAAAATCCAATAACAATCATTATGGAAATCATCAATATTACAAATGAAACAGCTCTCCCAATATTAAACGATGAACGGAAACTTGTTGGAATTGTAAGTGAGGGGGATTTGTTTAAACTTAGTCATATTCGCGAGAGTATCTCTCGTACTGATATGGGAATGGGTGGAGATGAAGATGCCTGGACTTGGGAAGGAATAAGGGATACAGTAAGATTATATTATTCAACAACAACAATAGACTTGCCCCCTGTCCCAGTAAAAGAAGTGATGGTTACTGATGTAATAAAAGCATATAGAAATGATCCAATATCTGAAGTAGCATTGAAAATGTTTAAAAATAATATTAGTCACGTTCCTGTTATAGACTCAGAAAATAGACTAGAAGGTATGGTTACAGATATTGATCTTCTGTCATGTATGTTTAAATCCTGTTAATTAATTATTAAATTCAGGAGAATTTTATTGATGCCCCAAGACATTTATGATAAGGTTATAATGTTGGCTAAGAGGAGAGGGTACATCTATCCTTCTTTTGAAATTTATGGGGGTGTTGCTGGTTTTTATGATTATGGGCCTTTAGGTTCTCAATTAAAAAATAATGTTGAAAATCTCTGGAGAGATTTTTTTCTTTTAAGGGATAATTGTGTAGAAATAAATACACCAACAATAACTCTTTATAATGTTCTAAAAGCTTCTGGACATGTTGAAGAGTTTACTGATCTTACAGTTGATTGTCTAAAATGTAAAAAATCGTACAAAGTTGAGGATATTATTGATAATGATATTACAATTGATTATGTAATAAAAGAAGATAAATTAAAATGTCCTACTTGTGGAAAAAAATTAAAAGATGCTCATCCTGTTAATCTTATGTTTTCAACAACTATAGGGGGAGGGGAAGGAAGAGCTGCATTTTTACGTCCAGAAACAGCCCAGGGTATTTTCACTAATTTCCATTTACTTTATAGATACAATCGAGAGCAACTTCCTATTGGTGTTATTCAGGTTGGTAGAGGTTATAGAAATGAAATATCACCTAGACAGGGAATGCTAAGACTAAGGGAATTCTCTATGGCTGAAGCTGAGGTTTTTTTTGATCCAGAACATAAAAGCCATCCTGATTTTGAAAGTGTGAAAAATAAAAAATTATTTCTTTTTGATAATGAAAATGATTTTACTATTTCCTTGGAAGAAGCAATTCATAAAAAAATAATAGATAATCAAGCACTGGCTTACTATATGTATCTTACGCAGAATTTTTTACTTACAACAGGAATTGATCCAAAGAAATTTAGATTTAGAAAACATGGTCCTGATGAATTAGCTCATTATGCAACTGAATGTTGGGATGCAGAACTATTTAGTGAGCGGTTTGGATGGATAGAATGTGTTGGTATTGCAGATAGATCTGCTTACGATTTAAATGCACATATTGATGCAACAGGAATAGATATGTATGCATTAAAAAAATTTAATGAACCTAAATCAGTGAAGTTAAAAAAGATTGTACCCAAAATGAATGTTATAGGACCACTTTTTAAAGATAAAGCTGGCAAGATTAAAGAATTATTAGAAAAAACGGATGTGCAGAATAAAAGGAAGATATCTATCGAACTGAATGGGAAAACTATCGAGGTGCCTGAAAATTGTTATGATATCATGGAAACACAAGAAAAAATGATGGGAGACAAATTTGTACCACATGTAATAGAACCATCTTATGGTATTGATAGAATCATCTACTTCATACTTGAGCACAACTATGTTGAAATAAAGAAAAAGGGGGAGGAATATAGAATTCTTAAACTATCTCCTCAAATGGCACCGATTAAAACCGGAGTTTTTCCACTGATAAACAAAAAGATACTTGTTAATGTTGCTAAAGAGATTGATAAGAATTTAAGAAAAGCAGGAATTAAAACCTATTACGATGAAGGTGGAACCATAGGAAGAAGATATGCACGAATGGACGAAATTGGAACTCCTTTTTGCATTACAGTTGATCACGATACATTAAAGGATAAGAAGGTAACGATTAGAGATCGTGATACTGCACAACAAGAGCGGATTAATTATGAAAAACTAATTGATTATTTTCAAGATAAATTAAAATTATAAAAAATTAGAATTATATCAGTACAAATGGTCCAAGGATAAGGGCATTTGTTGTTTTTTCTGCATCTTCTGCAAGTACAGTAATTATTGCATTTCCAAAACCAAACATAAATCCTGAGCGTATCGTTTTTTCTCCATTTATAGGTACATTGAGCTTATTTCCTGTAGTGTTATCACCAAATAAAATGAAATCACAATCAAGTTTAATGCGCCAATTAACATCAGTTGCATCAGCTGTTCCATTATTTTTTATAACTGCTTTTATTTTTAACAATCCACTAGTGATGCTTCCGATTTCAATAACGGGAAGATCAATATGGACAATTAATGGTTCTGACCAATTGCTTTTACCACCATATTCGTCGCTCGCTTGTACTTTAATTTCGTAATCACCTATCTCACTCCAGGTATGTGAAGCTTGACAAGTTGTACCTGAGTCATATGGTCCTAACCATTCACTAAACGTTCCATCTCCCCAACTCCATCTATAAAACACTTGGTCCCCATCAGGATCAGTTGTATTTGTTGTATATGTATACTTTTCACCTGTTTTTTCACTTGGTTTCCGAGGTGTTTCCGGTGGATTATTTATAACTGGTTCAAAGAAACCTAGAGAGGGATCACCAAAAAGGTTTAGTTGATAGTAACACCAGCGAATACACGAACGGCCAATAATATGGAGATTATCCTCCTTGGAATCATGGTTAGCTTTACCGATTTCAGGTGTATTTTCACCAAAAACTGCATCCCAAAATTCTCGATGGAATCGTTGTGAATCACCATCTGTACTATAAGACCAAAACCATCCATACCGAGCGTTCATAATTACTGCAAATGCACTGTGATTTGTTTTTACTGTAAAATATTCTGCGATACAATCCCCATTATCAAAACCACCAGCCATACACCCCTGTGAATAAATAAAACAATGTTTTTCATTTGATAGTGACATCACATCTGATAATCCCATTTTCATGTTATAATTATAATAGGAATGCCCTAAATGATTAATTATGTGGGAGGGTTTGTTAATAATTTTTTTTATCTCCGTTTTAGGCCAATCATGACCTGGCCAATCACGATCATATAAAGTGGTGATATTATAATCATCAGAAGGTATTCCAACAGTGGTGTATCCATCATCAGTTGATCCATTAATTAACTGGTCTAGATAGTTTCCACCCCAGGTGGCAATACCATAATCACCAAGATATTCGCCAACCAAACAAACTTCGGTTAAATATTCGTCTTCTGGATCTTTGTTAATGTACTCAATAGTTTTTGTTACAAAATTATCTACCTCAGCAGTATTTCCAACACATGCACGACCCACATATACTTCAGCAATGAGATCAACGTCACTTCCATTTTTTCCATCAGTTGTTTCTCCCCATTTTTCATCACCATCATAGTTGAATGGTCCATCTAAGCATGCATAATATAAATCAGAAGGCATAAAAGTTTCATATGGAGTGGTATTTTCATCCAGTCCATATACCCATAACCAAGGATCAGGGATAATATCATTATCTCCACCGATTAAAACATAGTCAATATTCCAATTATTATAAGCATCTCTGATATAATCTCTTATATCTTCTAATTCGCTGCTACCAATGTCAGTTAATGTTTTAATGACTGTATCAACACCCGTTGCATCGTGAGCTTGTTTTAATGATTCAAAACCATTTTTTAATGTATCTGTAGTGATTATAAGGAGGTCATATTCGTCTTTCATTGATGATTTTTTTGGAATAATATCATGATACTGTTTAGAAAGTTCAGGATTGTCAACTTTTTTCATCACCTCGGCTTTGTCCTTTTCTAGATTTCTAAAAAGTTCAGATGATTCATCATCCCAGTTTGTATCAATTTGAACCTGTAGTTTATTGTAATAAAATACCTCACCCGAGATGGGATTATATTTGATTGGATTGAGAAGAATAACAAGCAAATTATATCCTCTATAACTATAGGTTCCAACTTTATTATAGAGAGTCCCAGGATAATAAGTATTATAATTATAGATTTTTTCATCTGGAGTTGGAATCGATTGAATCAGGTCATTAGAAATTGGAATCGGTTTACTTATTGGCTCGATTAGATATTTTGTTTCAAGAATAGTTTTTTCACCTGGTTTTATTTGTATTTCAGTTATTTTTGATTTTGGAGGCAATAAAATATATGCACCCTTTGAAGGCAACTTAGGTTCACCAGGATTTCCGGCAGGTGAACAATCAGGGAGAGTCACTCTGTTATAGGTAGTTTCTTCAATACTAATTATTTCAATTATTGGTTTTTGAAAAGAATAGGTTAAGGTAATACTATTATCCAAATATTCACTACTAACTGGTGTTAGTACAGAAAATGATAATAGAAATAGTATTAGTGCAATAAAATAAGTTTTTAAACTAGAATTTATTAGTTTTATTTTTCTATTCATATTTTTACCCCTTATTATTTTATACTTGATATGGTTTTAAAAACTTATCGATTCTTATAATTAATAATATAATAATATTGTTAAATAATCTACTTTTTAATAGTCTTATCAATAATTGCTAATATTTCATCTATCTCTTTTTGATTAATAATTAAAGGTGGACGGAATCGTATAGTAGTTGCACCACACCCCAATATAATTAAGTTATTTGCATACAATTTTTCCTTTATTTCATCTCTTTTTTCAGTAGTTGGTAAATCAAATGCACACATAAGTCCACGTCCACGAACATTTAATACTTTTTCAGGATATTTTTGTGATATTTCTTTCAATCCTTCCAATAGACGTGATCCTTGTTTTTCTGCATTTTCAATTAGTTTTTCCTCTCTAATGACTTCAAGGTATTTTTGACAACGAACCATATCAATTAGATTACCCCCCCATGTCGAATTCAACCTGCTAGAAACGGTAAAAACGTTGCCTTTGATCTCATCAATTCTTTTTCCAACCATTATTCCACAAACCTGCGTTTTTTTACCAAACGCAATGATATCTGGTTCAATGTCAAAATGTTGATAAGCCCACATCTTTCCTGTAAGTCCAACACCGGTTTGTACCTCGTCTAATATAAACATCATTTCATTTTCATCACATAATCGTTTCAGTTCTAAAAAAAACTCTTTCCGAAAATGATTATCTCCTCCTTCACCCTGAATTGGTTCAATTATTAAACCTGCAATATCATTAGGATTTTTAGAAAGAGCTTGTTCTATCTCAGAGATTGCCTTTTTTTCAAGTTCCTTTACATTTTCGATATTCTCTTTGGTTAATGGGAACGTAATTTTTGGATTTGTTATCCGGGGCCATTTAAATTTAGTAAAATATTTTATTTTATTGAGATTGAACGTATTTGTCATTGATAAAGTATAACCGGTTCTTCCATGAAAAGCTTCTTTGAAATGAATTATCTGGGTACCAAGACTATCGTCCTTTCCCTTTTCAATATTTTTTCGAATTTTCCAATCAAATGCAGTCTTTAATCCATTTTCTACTGCAAGTGATCCTCCAGATATAAAAAAGAGATGGTTAAAACACCCTGGGACCGCATATTTTTTAAACGCATCAACAAACTCAGCCATTTCAGCAGTATAAACATCTGAATTGGTAGGTTTATTTATCGCAATTTCACCCATTTTTTTTATAAATTTAGGAGTGGTAAGTTTAGGATGATTGCATCCTAAAGGAGATGTAGCGAAAAATGAGAAACAATCAAGCATATATTTTTTTGCTCTTGAATTATAAATTCGACAACCTTTACTTTTTTTTAGATCAAGAACANNAGAACAAGATTAAAACCATCGATTATTAGGTATTTTGATAGTACTTTATGAACATCTGCTGGCTGAATTTTCATATCAATATCCCCTATTAAAATCTGAACATGCTCCTTTAGACTGGTATTTAACAACCTTATAAAATGATATCGGTAAATAATTATGATTTTTAATATCTAGTTAAAAATTTTAAAATTCATTTAGTTAAATGTTGGAATTGATAATAATTTTTCTAATATTGAAAGAATTCTTTCTAAAAATCTAAAGATTATAAAATTATTTAGTTGTTGGTTCATAGGCATTGTTACCTTCAGTGTACCCCACTTACTCTCCTTATCAAAGATATCAATAGTTTGTGCTCTTATTGTATATGTACCTTTTTCATACCATGTATAATTAAGTTTTACTTTTGTTCCTGAGGAAAATGGTCCAATCCAATCACCCGCTGTACTACTTCCCCAGTCAACCCGAATATACATTGAATCACTATCAGGATCACTTATCGAAAATGTATATTCATATTTCACCCCTGGGTTTCCTTGTTGAGGGCCTGTTATCTCTGGTGTATCTGGTGCTTGGTTTCCTATACTAATAAGGTAGGGGTCTGACCAACTACCCTCATTCTCATGAATATCTTTAGCTTTTGCTTTTATTTCATATACACCATTTGAATCCCATGTATGAGTTTTAGATACTTCTTTACCGGAGGCATATGGTCCAAACCAATCTTCAAAAGTACCATCACCCCAGTCAATGTAGTAATATATATCGTTTCCATCGATATCTTTTGCTACAAATGTATATTCATATTCAACTCCAACATCACCAGATTTTGGACCAGTTATATCAGGTGGATCGGGAGGTTGATTTCCAATATTTACTGGATATGGATCTGACCACCAGCTATCATCCCAAATGTCTTTAGATTTAGCTGTTATTTCATATCTTCCTTCTTTAGCCCACGTGTGGCTTACTATAACTTCCTCACTAGAATTATAAGGTCCAATCCAATCCTCATTTTCACCATCACCCCAATCAATGTAAAGCCATATGTCATCTTTTTCTGGATCTTTAGTTACAAACGTGTATTCATATTCTTTACCTGGTTCTCCACCTGTTGGACCAGAAATAGTTGGGGGATTTTGTTCATTACCATCTGGATATTTGATAATCTTAAGTTCATCAATTAATCCATCAAAATGTTTTGTTGAATCGACGGCTCTTCTACCTGTTTTGATCTTGTGAAACTCGTTGTTTTCAATAGGACACAAATATTTTGTCAAATTACCATCAAGTTTATTATCTACATATATGTTGACAGTTGGTTTAGCTGAAATTCCGTTAAAAAAGATTTCTAGATGATGCCAATCATCATCATTATAAGTATTCTCAGTATAAACTACAATTCCACAATATCGGGTCCAAATTTTAAATAAAATTGTACCGTTAGAACAAAATTGAATCGAGAGTTCTGGATTAGATATGCCCCACTTATCACTTATACTGTAAATAAGACCATCTTGAGTTGATGTCGTTTTAAACCAAACCGAAAATATGACATCATCAGTTTTATTGATACCTAGATTTGTTGAATAATTATCCAAACCAACAAAGTCATCTACTCCATCAAAGTTTAAAGCGTCTCCCGAATGACCTGTAATCCATGCAGCTCCATTAATTATCCCATCAAAATCATGTCCTGATGAATCATATGCAATATTTCCTGTTCCTTCATCATACTTCCAATAACCAAGAACATAATCATTATTTAATGGACTATTATCTGGAGCTTTTTGAAATTGATTGTCTATCTCTCCAATATTTCCACCAATTGTCGATGTAACTATAATTTCAATAATTAATATTGAAATCATATATGTAATTCCCTTTCTGAACAAGGTATTTAGCATTTTCATGCCTCCCTACATATATTAAATGCTATTACTTCCCTATATGCTGTATATTATAAAAAACTTTGTAACATAGAATAATGTTTAATACCTACTAAAATTAGCATTCTATTTGCATATCAGATTGAATAAGAATTAAAAATAAAAAAGGAAAAATAGTATAGAATATTTCACTGTCAATAAACTTGTTAAGGTTATTTATTCAAATTTTAAACTATTAATTTCAGTAAGTGTTTCTAGATTATTCATCTTAATCATAGTATCTGAAATCGTGTAAAGAATATCATCGATGTAAAGAGCTCTTGATATTGTAGAAGAACCCCAATATCCATAATATCCAGATTTAAGAATGTCTTCATCATCAAGATGAGTTATTCTACCCATGTATTCAAAACCATCTTTGAGACTTAACTTATACACAAAGGCTCCTTGAAATGTAAATTCTCCATACATGCTACCAGTATAATTATCATATTGTTGTTTTATTTCATCACTAATTTCAAAAAGATTTATAGGAATGACTAGTAATTCTTTTTCTTTATCAAATAAGAAAGCTTTATGATCGTAAAGAGCTGGACTATTAGTTCCACGATCCCCTATGATGATCTTAGTGACTTCTTTCGGATTATCAAAATCACTTATATCAAATAAAGCTATTTTAAGACCTTGATACCAGGCAAAATCTAAATTACGGGATTCTTTTAGAGAATCGAGTGCTTCAACTGTATCTTTTCCAATTCCAATAATATGGTTCTCACCATAGGGATGTAAATAATCAGAATAACCAGGTATTTTCAGTTTTCCAAGGATTTTAGGATTGTAAGGATCTGATAAATCGATTGTAAAGAACGGATCGATTTTCTTAAAGGTTACAAGATATGCTTTTTCCCCCATGAATCTAGCAGAATATATATGCTCACCAGGAGCAATATCTTCAATCTCTGAGATGCGATTTAAATCTTCGTCAAGGATGTAAATATTATTACTGGATTTAACATCTTGACCCCATACATTTCCGATCGTTGTTGCTATCCTGAAAAATCCATCATATTCATCCATTGAAAATTGATTTAACACTCGACCAGGAACCTCTGCTTGAGCTGCATATGTGATATCCCCATTATCTATTGATATTTTATGAATAATTGTGCTTTCTTCATTACTATAACTTGAGCTTTCAATCAAAGGAACAGGGTAAAAATAGTTATATCTTGTATATGTTAATAAAATATTACTTTTTGAGACATACATTGTTTGAGCACTTCCTAGAAGGAAACTTTTTTGATTGACTTCGTTATCAAAAATGTTTATTGATATAACATGAGTCATCGTATCTAATCTTTCAGGAATATCAACATAATAGATTTGATTTGCAGGTATCTTGGTGGTTACATTATCTATTGTTATTTCAGGTATGTTTATGGTTTCATTACCTTCTAAAATGCGATAAATATTATACGAATATTCAATTGCAATAATATACACAAATTCACCTATCATACGTGCATCATAGTATCCACCATCTACTTCCATTTCTTTTATTATCTCAGGGTTTTTTCTATCAGAAATATCGTATATTGTTATCACTGTGGTCGATATACCTCCCCACCAACAACATTCATACTCAGCATAATCTATCGGGTATTTATAGGAGGTGCCAAAAATAATTAGACGGTTTTTATTAATAAATATATTACTGGGATACACGTCACTTTCAAAGGAAATTTCAGATAATATTATCGCATTTTCAGCAGGGTATGCTTTTATAATAAATAACTTCTGATTTGCAACTATATATAGATATGTTCCATCTGTTTTTACAATATCTGGTTCATCCACACCTTCGACTTGAATATTAGTATTCGAGAAATCAACTGAAGTACCGCCACCGCTGTTGCTATCTACTGCTTCTGCTGCACCTGATTTTGAAAAGGAAATTCTTGGAGCATCCTCACCAATCCAACCTAATCCACTATAGTTTTCACTGTTACGACTTAAAAAATCTATAAGTTCATCATAAGATGAAAATGTATGAAGTTTATAGGTATACGTTCCTCTACTTAGCGATGATAATGAAAATGAAGTTACCAAACATGCACAAACCAATATGCTTAGCATCAATATTCCTTTAATCTGACCTTTTTTTGAGTTCATATTTATACCTCATTTCTTATTCATCCCTATTTATAACATCAAAAGTTTAAATACTGTGGGAAAATGTTCGGAAAAAACCAAATTAAACAAAAATAAAGGTAGATTTATAATTGAATGAGAGAATAGGAATTATAATGTCTCTGTATCTTCTTTAAATTTAATATCCATCTCTTCCAATTCATCAAGAATTGGGTTATATATCTCTGGAATTACAGGGATATGAACACCAGTATTAAGGATTTTTTCTTCTAAAATCATTCTTACAGCAATAGCTGCCGGCAATGCAACCGTCCATGCAATTGAAGAATCATCATGAGGTGTACCATAATTTACCAATGTCGAAGTAATATATTCTTTTTTAGAGGGATAATTTGCTATAAACTCGTGATACATAACAACCATATCCCGCTCCCCTTTGCCTAGTAACATTTTCTTCATAGTTATTACATTGAGAAAATCAAGTGGATTGTCTTTATTTTCTGGTAATGGTTCATCACTAAAAAGACCTAACCATTCTAACCTTTTTATGACACTAGAATATATTTTTAAATCAAGAAATTCTGCTGTTGCTTTTAATAGATTTTTATCAGATTTAACACCAATAAGATGTTTGGTTACGTCCCCATATGTTTTACCGGAAAAACCTTTCATGGGTTCATCACTTAACCATCCAAGAGCTACAATGTACCGCATAGTCTCACACCAACCAGTTATCCTAAATGTACCACGATAAACTGTTTTTGCTTTCTTTAATCCATAGATATTTTTATATGGAATTGAGTCTCTATTTGGATAGTTTTCAAAGGTACCAATTCCTGGGATATCTTGCAATATATAGTTTTCAAAAAGTTGTTCACCTGGAATTGATATTATTTTTCCATTTTCCAACCATTTTGAAGAATTACGAGAGGCGAGAAGAACGCCTTTAGGTGCCCAGGAAAATTTGTAACCAAAGGGATTATTATTAGCTTCATGGGATGGTAGGGCTCCAGTTGTTGATTTAAAACTAACTACAGTACCACCTTTCATTTCAATATCATGTATTATTCTCATAGCAGACATGTGGTCAATACCAGGATCAAGACCACATTCATTGAGTAGTATAATATCCGCTTGTTTTGCATGATCGTTTAAATTTCTCATTTCGTCACTGACATAAGAGGTGGTTACCAAATTTTTTTTATGTTTTATACAAAGTTTTGCAACTTTAACATGATACCTATATGGGAGAAGACTAACTACTGCATCTGATTTGGAAACTAATTGTTCTAATAATGGATTATCTGAAACATTCAAGGGAATTGCTTCTCCTCTTTTATGAGAATTAATTATTTTTTCGGCTTTACTAACCGTTCGACTTGCCATTTTTACAATATAATCTGGTTGATCTAAAAGATATCTTACCAAAGGTCTAGAAACCATACCTGCACCAAGAACTAGTATTTTTTTCATTTTATCTCCTTGCATCTTAAAAATTATAAATGTCCAAATTGATTTATCTATAAATATTTGTTCATATATTGAAAATTAGGTGTAAGGTCACCGTGATATAAGATTACCGCTTTTTTTATTGCAGAAGGCAATATACATTTTTCAAATTCCTGGGAAAAATCGGCTTTAGCAATAGCAGACACATAATCGTTAAGCGAATTGCTAAATGCTTGTGAAGATTCCTTTGGTAATTCACATGGAAGATTATCGATTCCCATCACAACAATACCTTTGGCATCATATCCATCCTTTATTGTGTCTGAAATGGGATTATATACAAATACCGGATTATCAGGAGTTGTTGCCTTTTCAGTGAATTCTATGGCACCATTTATGTCTATACTTATATCTCCAATAATTTGTAATTTGAAATGGTTTGAATAATTTTTTTCCAAAAAATTTTTAGTAATAAGTCGTGGATATTTTACATCCCAATATATACAATTCATTAATATTGTTAAATCTAAAATATATTTTTCGAATTTAGATTTATATTTTTCAGGGTGTTGATAATAATCTTGAAGATTAAATTTATTTTTTGGAGAAATCGGTTGTACCATATCTTCTTCCTTAAATATCACTTTATATAAGCGTTTATTAGAAGGACTATCATAAATTTTTTTCATATCTTCAGGGTAAACGCTTTTTGTGGGGATTAAATTTAATATTTCTTGTGCTCCCATAGATACATTACCATATCCAGCAAATCCAATTATCAAAGGTGTTAGTTGTTCACAAAATCCTTTTTTTTGTATCTCATTCCCAATTTTTTTTAAATGTTTTTTAATATCATCTAGATTTTTATAATGAATTGTTTGCTTGATTTCATTAATTGGTGTATCTATGTTTTGGGCATCTAATCTCTGTCCAAAAGCCCATAACGTGTCGATCATTCCTGCAATGCCTGCAAATCTACCAAAGAAAATAAGACGTTTCCCGCTTCCATCAACGATTTTTTCATAATCAATTAAATTACACTTATGATCCATCATTTTCTTAAGCATAGGCATATTATATTTCTGACCTTTTATTGTATGGGAGAAAAAAACGTAGGTTTTTTCATACTCGAAAAAATCTATCGGTATTTCCTTTATTGCAAAAATAGTTGGACAATTTGATAAATCTTCTTGAACGATAGCGCCTACTTTTGCATATTCATCTTCTTTAAAGATACGTAAATTAGATGGCTGAATTATTGTTATGATATTGTTTTTTTCTTTTAATTTTTTAACATGTTCTGGAATCAAAGGAACACGTCTTTCCCACTTATTTTTATCTTCTCTTCTTATACCAATAATAAAAGTCATTAACCTTTCTATCAATGCCCATCTTTTGAGATTTTAAATATATTTTGTGAAAAGCTTCATCTATCTATTTATAACGTAGAATCGCTCCTATATGTCCTAATTTTGAAATTTCTTCATTATCGGTAAATTCAATTAATGCATCCGTTCTTTTGGCAAACTCTAAAATTTCTTCAATTATGTCAACTTCGGAAGTTGAACCATTACAATTGGGGCAATTTTTAACATTACCTACTTTTAAAAGTTGACATTTTTCACAGATATATCCCTTGGTTCTGTAATCTTTTTCTATTATGAGAAGTTCTACCTGACCATTTTGTACAGCATTCAAGGTATCATTAAATCCATAGCTAGCAAGCCCATCTTTTAGAATTTCTTCTTTTAATGATTTTACTGCTCCTTTACTTTTTTCTTCTTCTAATTTAGATATAAAATCAATAGATTCTTTTAAAAGTTCATTTTCATCATTAATGCTTATATCAATTACTTTGACAATTCTTTTCTTAAGATTTTTCGGGAGCATATCTATTAACTTTAACTTTATTTGACCTGGTCCTGCAATAATAATTTGTCTTTCTGCATTTTTTTCGAGTGCATCAGAAATTTCTTTAAGAAATGCATTTATTGCTCCTTTTCTTAATCGTTGAAAACGTGCTTGTGACCATCCACCCTTTTTATGTTTATTTATAATATCTGCGGAAAGATTTTTTTCCTTCCCTATCTTTCCAAGCGAAATCGAAAATATTTTTGCATATTTTGAATTTACTAGTACTAATGTGAAGGACTCCCATTCATCTTGAATTCGTGCAAGTGGTCGTATATATGGTGAAGAATCGACAATTAATGAATTTTTTACTTTAATTGGCAGATAAATATCTTTAAAATAATTATGTTTATTGGAAGCAAAGATAGCAAAATTATTACTTGGATTTCTATTGAGAAACTCTTTAATTTCTTTTATTGTAATTACAAAATTTTTAAGCTCTTCCCCCGATAGTAACGACATACAAGCGTTCTCTCTTCGTGCTAAGTATTTTTCATTTTCATCTCTGTTGATGTAAAGAGTTACATATGTGTTTTGGCTGTCTTTATCATAAATCTCTGATAAATCTCTAATTTGTTTATTTAAATCATACATTTCATCATTTCCTAAAAAATTTTAATTCGTTATATTATTTCTGATTTTTTTACTTTCAGTTAACTAGATAAAACAATATATAGTATAATTATATCATTAAAAATAAATGAAAAAAAAGACTTTACAAAAGAGAAATGATATAATTACTGCATCTGAAATTAACCAATACCTTTATTGCTCTATTGCATGGAATTTGCAGAGAACTGGACATGTACCAATTTCACCATTACTCGAAATTGGAAAGAAAGCCCATGTTGATTTAGGTAAAACAATTGATAATATCCAATATGAATTAAGATGGTCAAGACGGTTTGAACTTGTAGGATATTTATTATTAATTTTTGCAATTTGTATTATTATTTTTAGGGTGATTCTATAGATAGTATTATTATTTTAAGCGTCATAATACTTCTGCTTGTAATCTTTTTTCTTTTTATATCAAAAAAAATGAATGATAAAGTTGTACAAAAAAAGAAACAATATCGGATTCCTAACGGAGAAATCACTTATTCTGATTTAAATGTTCCAGCAAAAGCATTGTTTTCAAAGCGGTATAGAATAGCAGGTAAACCAGATTATATTGTAAAGAAAAGCAACTACTATATTCCTATTGAAGTAAAATCGGGATCATATTCAAATCCACAGAAAAATCATATTTTACAACTTGCAACATATTGTCAATTATTGGAAGATAATTATAGTAATTTAGTACCTTACGGGATAATCATTTATAAAAATTCTGATTTTAAAATACCATTTGATCCAAAACTTAGATTTGAGTTGGAATCTGTAATAAATAAGATGAGAAATTCGATAAATAAAAAGGTGGTATTAAATCATAACGATCCAACTAAATGTAGAATTTGTTCGATGAGGATGTATTGTAAAGAAAGACTATTTTAACTTTTTAAGCTAAAAAATAGAAATTTGAATTAAGTTTTAGAATTAATTGATTTATTGGCTATTTAAGGAGTTCATAACAATTTACAGATATATGATTTTGTGATATAAAAAGATTTTAATAAACACTTATCTTCTCGTTTTCAAATAATGCGAATAGCAGTATTACTAAGAGAAAGATGCAAATCAAAACGATGTGCCTTAGAGTGTATAAAATTCTGTCCAAGGGTAAGAGCAGGAGATGAAACTATTATATTGGGTGAAGACAACAAACCTATTATTTCTGAGGATTTATGCGTCGGTTGTGGAATATGCATTAATAAATGTCCATATGACGCAATAAAAATAATTGGTCTTGCTGAAGAATTAAAAACCGATCTTGTTCATCAGTTTGGTAAAAATGGATTTAGATTATATAGACTACCACTACCTAAAAAAGGGAGTTGTGTAGGAATACTCGGTCAGAATGGAATTGGAAAAAGCACAGCTATAAAGATACTATCTGGACAATTTATACCAAATTTAGGGTATTATGAAGATGAATCTAATTGGGATGATGTTCTTGAGTATTATTCAGGGACAGAGCTTTATGATCATTTTAAAGGATTATCGAACAACAAAATAACATGTGTGTTAAAACCACAATATGTTGATAAACTGCCAAAAACTGTCAAAGGGAAAATTGGAAATATCCTAAAAAAAGCAGATAATTCTGGTAATTTTGATGTAATTGTTGAAAAGTTAGGTATACAAAATATTCTTAATAAAGAGATACAAAAGGGAATTATTTCTGGTGGGGAGTTACAATTAGTATCTATTGCTGCAGCTTTAATTAAAGATGTAGACATGTATTTTTTTGATGAACCTACATCATACCTAGACATATATCAGCGGTTAAAAGTTGCTAAAATTATTAGAGAATTATCGAATGAAAAAAAAGTAATTGTAGTTGAACATGATCTTGCCGTCCTAGATTTTCAATGTGATAATGTTCATATAATGTATGGTACTGAAGGAGCTTATGGTGTGGTTACATTTCCACGTAGTGTACGACATGCAATAAATACTTATTTATCAGGTTATCTTAAGGAAGAAAATATTAGATTTGGGGAAAGGATAGAGTTTTCTGCTCACCCTCCAAAAGCACATCAAGAAATGAGCATCCTTGTGTCCTACGATAATCTAACAAAATCGTTCGAAGGTTTTACTCTTGAAGTTAAAAATGGCATTATAAGACAAGGAGAACTTATAGGTATTGTTGGACCAAATGCTATTGGAAAAACAACCTTTGTAAAAATGCTTACAGGTATTATAAAACCAACTGAAGGAGCAATAGAATATGATCTTAATTTAAGTTATAAACCTCAATATATTTCTCCCGAATATAAAGGAACCTTGCGGGAATTTTTTGAAAAAAGTGCTCAAAAATTATTTACTTCATCCTTTTTCAAAGCAGAGGTCTATGAACCATTGCATCTTAAATATCTACTTGACAGACAACTAGAAACACTATCTGGTGGTGAGTTGCAAAGAGTGGCGATTGCTTCTTGTCTTGTAAAAGATGCAGATATTTTTCTTATTGATGAACCATCTGCATATCTAGATAGTGAGCAGAGAATGATTGTTTCAAGGATGTTACGAAGGACAATGGAAAAATCTGGTAAATCTGCTTTAATTGTGGATCATGATGTCTATTTTATTGATATGGTAAGTGATGCTTTGATAGTTTTTGATGGAGAATCTGGAAAGTATGGTAAAGCGAGAGGACCCTATAGTTTACATGAAGGTATGAATCGTTTCTTAAAAGATGTAGATATAACCTTTCGTAGAGATGAAGACACGCAAAGGCCTAGAGTGAACAAACCTGATTCATTTATGGAAAGGAAACAAAAACAAAGTGGAGAATATTATTACCAAATATAAATCATTTTTAAAAAACTAGATATAACAATTTTATGTTTTGGTTGCTATGCTTGAATGGTTTCTTTTAGTGTTTATGTCTTTTCTACCTCCAATTATTTATACTATTTGGATTAGAAATACGGAAAAATATAATCGTGAAAAATGGAGGACAATATTAACATGTTTTTTATGGGGTACTAGTATTGCAATAATTGCTGCCCTTATTATTGAATATATATTTCAAATTTCACTTGTTGCTACGATTAAAGATTATGATACGATATCTTTCTTAATTGTTGTAATAGTCGCTCCAGTTGCAGAGGAATTTTCAAAACCCTTGGCATTGAGATTAAAATCTGTTAAGAAAGAAATTGATGAGTTTGAGGATGGATTAATATATGGTGCTGTCGCAGGACTTGGATTTTCTGCAACAGAAAACTTATTTTATGGATTTGATTTTTTATCAAATGGAGTATTAATATTTTTGATTTTAATTAGCTTAAGAAGCTTTGGTGCTTGTTTATTACATGCTTCAGCAACCGCTCTTACTGGATATGGATATGGAAAAGCTATTATGAAACATACATCGATTCTTAGTATTATTCCATATTTTATATTGGCAATTTTTGTTCATTCAACCTATAATTTTCTTTTATTAAATAATATGATTGGGATTTTAACTGGTCTTATTGCTGCTTTTATTTTCGTAACATTTACTATAACATTGATAAGAAGAAAAATAAGGATTTTAGATAATCGTAACTCTTAGAAAATGATATATAAAAATAGAATTAAAATCATTAATTAAACATTATAGAAAAATAGATAAAATTACATAAAATAAAAAACTTTGCTGTAGTTGATGATGATTCTGGGAAATTTCAGTAATAATATAAGTAATATAAAAAAATACGATAAACCCATTGCTTTTGTTTTAGGTAAATATATAACTGGTGGATTAGGGGTAGTTAGATGTCTTGGAAGAAATCAAATACCAGTTATATGGCTTGATTCAAATCCAAAACAAATTGGTTTTTTTTCAAAATATTGCCATGGAATAATCTGTCCATCTTTGAAACAAAATCCACAAGAATATATAGATTTTCTTGTAAAAATTGGTAAAAATTTAGATCAAAAAGGAGTATTGTTACCTATTGGAGATATTGAGGTATATGCAATTTTAAAACACAAGAACGTGTTAAAAAATTACTACCACATACCAATGTCAGATCTAAAAATTACCGAAAAACTCCTTAATAAAAAAATATTTTATAAAACACTTGAGAAACTAGATATAGACCATCCAAAAACATACTTCACAAAAGATATATCTGAAGTGAGGATACTAAGTAAAAAAATTAATTATCCGTGTATTATGAAACCATCATATTCGGCACATTTTATGGTGGATTTTAAAACAAAACTTTTTCTAGTAAAAAATAGCGATGAGTTGATAAAATATTACAAAAAGGCAATGTCAAAAAATCATGAAGTAGTTATTCAAGAAATTATTCCTGGTGGAGTTAAAAATATGTATGGTTTTAATTCATATTATGATAAAGAATTCACACCAAGATGTGCTTTTACGTATAAGCGTATAAGAGAATGGCCACACGGATTTGGAAATGGCTGCTTTATAGAGAGTGTTGCTGCTTCAGAAATTGAAAAAATAACAAATAATCTTACCATGAAAATCAAATATTATGGCATTGTCGATGCTGAATTCAAAAAAGATCCAAGAAATAATCAATTTAAATTAATCGAGATCAATCCTCGATGTTGGATGCAAAATAGTCTCCCTGCTAGATATAATATTAATATTCCTTTCATGGTTTATTCTGATGCATTAGGAAAAAAATTAGATCAAGAATCTTCACAAAAAAAGCATGTGAAATGGTTGTTTATATTTGAAGATATTATTTCCGCATGGCAAAGTATAATAAAAGATGAACTATCATTACATGAATGGATACGTTCTTTAAATGGAAAAAAAGAATTTGCCATTTTTGATTGGGATGACCCTCTCCCCTTTTTTGTTTTATTTTTAAAATCTTTCTATTTTTCCATTCCATTCTTTTTGAAAAACTTATTTAAATAAAGATAATAAAACTAAATTTTAAATTTGTTTATTTCCATTATTGTATAATTTAATTTACATACTATAGGTGTTGAAAAGCAAAAATCATTGAATTCTTCTGAATGTTAGAACTAAACGTCGGCAAAACCAACTTTTCGAAAAATGACTTTCGATATTATAGATTTTAAAGTGTTGATTTATTAATTTGCTTATATCTTCTATGGAGTAACAATATAATGGTAATTCTCGATAAAATAAGGGTATGAAAAATTTTTCATATAAAAAATTAAAAATATTATTTGCATTCCGAATTTCAACAACTAAATATTTATCAGTAACTCGAGCAAGTTCAAAAAGTACATTGTTGATATCCTTATGATGTATATGATGTAAAACATTTAAGCAAAAAGTAACATCAAAGCTTTTATTACAAAACGGCATTTTCACTAAATCTCCTTGGAAAAAAGCAACTTTTTCGAATTGTTTTTTATTCTCGCGTGCTAAATTCATAGTTTCTCTTAAAAAATCCATACCGATAATATTCTTAAACTGATTATGGTTTGCAAGCTCCAAAGTAAAATTTCCCATCCCACATCCTGCATCAAGTATATTGATTATTTTTGAATTATTTTGCAATAGTTTATCTAAAACTGAAACATAAATTTTCCACATTTTACGTTTTTGTATATCATATTTTATTTCGTCTAAGCTTTTGTCAATATAGTATCCTTTTCTACCTGCAGCACTTTTTTTAAAATAGTCTTTAGTCAATTCATAGTGTAATGTTTTATTTTTTTTATCCATTTCAGTTTCTCTATTATTTTTGGAAATTTATTTTATTAATAATTTTAGTGTATTTCAATTCATTCTATTATCGATATAAAGATCATTTATCCTGCATTAGATTAATAATACTTTTTTATTTTTTATACAATAAACAGTAATAATAACATTTATTAGAGTTAAATTTAGTTTCTACCTCTCATAATCACCAAAAAATATATATAACCTTTATATATGATAATTATATACGAAAATTTACCTCAAAATTTAGTTACCCGGATCTTTCCGGCCGGCCTATGAGAGCAATCTATGGATAATTTCTGTGAGTAGGCCATTTCGATTCCGGGAAATAATGGATGTGGAGGTTCAAGAAAATCAAGATTATCTCTTAAGATATCTTGCGCGCTCTTGAATCTGACGATCGACGTGTGTTGGTGATATTTGGTTAACCCACCAATCCTAAATAATAGTGTGTTAGATTCCGGTTGATCCTGCCGGAGGCCACTGCTATTGGGATCCGACTAAGCCATGCGAGTCGAGAGGGTTCGGCCCTCGGCAGACTGCTCAGTAACACGTGGATAATCTACCCTTAGGTGGAGGATACTCTCGGGAAACTGAGAATAATACTCCATAGATCTAGGATGCTGGAATGTACCTAGGTTGAAAGTTCCGGCGCCTAAGGATGAGTCTGCGGACTATCAGGTTGTAGTCAGGGTAAAGACCTGACTAGCCTACGACGGATACGGGTTGTGAGAGCAATAGCCCGGAGACGATATCTGAGACACGATATCGGGCCCTACGGGGCGCAGCAGGCGCGAAACCTTCACAATGTGCGAAAGCACGATGAGGGGATCCCAAGTGTTGGTTCGTAAGAATCATCTGTTTCTTTGTCTAAAAAACAGAGAGAGTAAGAGCTGGGTAAGACGGGTGCCAGCCGCCGCGGTAATACCTGCAGCTCAAGTGGTGGCCGCTATTATTGGGCCTAAAACGTCCGTAGCCGGTTTGATAAATGCCTGGGTAAATTGTGTAGCTTAACTATACGAATACCGGGTAGACTGTTAAACTTGGGACCGGGAGAGACTAGAGGTACTCCTAGGGTAGAGGTGAAATTCTGTAATCCTAGGGGGACCACCAGTGGCGAAGGCGTCTAGCCAGAACGGGTCTGACGGTGAGGGACGAAGC
>JABAOC010001264.1_pt2 | contig 54202 bp, 48 predicted proteins | sample 7062161 | NCBI WGS metagenome assembly JABAOC01 (sample SAMN14538625, study PRJNA623070) | marine sediment metagenome | biome: marine biome [ENVO:00000428]; feature: marine pelagic biome [ENVO:01000023]; material: deep marine sediment [ENVO:00002113] | place: India: Gulf of Khambhat ... | reverse complement strand
CTGGTGATTCCCATGATGCCGTTGACGTTGGCCTGGTCATATCCGCAGATACCGCCCGCCTCGTGAACCATGCGAGTGAACGCGGCGATCCGTGGATTGAAGATGCCGATATCCTCGGGGTTGGTGATGAACAGGCCGGCGGTGCGTTCCGAGACGGCGACCTTCAACGCCTCCAGATCGGGCATCCCCTGCTCGTCGGGATAGAGGGTGATGATCTTGTATCCCTTCACCGCTGCCGCGGCGGCATCGGAAGGGTGGGAGAATATCGTCGTGATCAGCTCGTCTCTCGTGCCAGCCTCTCCTCGCACCTCGTGATACTTGTGCATGATTGCGGCCATGGTGAGTATCGCATCCGAGCCCGAGCTGGGCTGTAGCGAGAACCTGTCCATCCCCGAAATCTCCCGAAGGAACAGATCCAGCTCGTACATCACCTGCAGCGCACCCTGCACGGTGCTTTCGTCCTGGTGCGGATGGATATCCTGCGCCTGTGTCGCGGCCGCGATCCTCTCGTTGATCTTGGGGTTATACTTGATGGTGCACGTACCCTGGCCGATGTCCACGTTGAAGTCGGCTCCCAGGGTCTGCTGGGAGAGACGCAGGAAATGCTTCAACACGCGCATCTGCCCCACCTCGGGTAGGGCTGGCGGCGTCTCTCTGCGCATGACCGCCGGGATCCTCGAGAGACCGTCGCCCACCGCGTCGGAGATCTCCGTCTCGACCTCCGGGACGTGGATCCCGCGCTCGCCGGGTGTGCTCAACTCGAAGATTACTTCTTCATCCCATTTTGCTTGATGGAAATTGCGAAGCCTGCTCCCCTTCTGTATCTCCATGAACGTGATCCCCTAACTCAGGTACGCATCCAACCGATCCACCAGACGGTCGATATCTTCTCGGGTGGTAACCTCGGTTACCGCGTAGAGGGCACATCCTGTCANNCGGTTGATCTCCTGGACGCTTCTACCTGTGGCCGAGAAGTCGACCACGAATTCTTTGAAGTGGAACGCCTTGAAACTGATCGCGACGCCCTCGAGCTCGGAGAGTCGCTTCGTCGCGTACTGTGATTTCTGGATGATGTTCTGGTTGAGCTCGCGCATACCTTCGGGACCGAGAAGCGACAGATAGACGCCCGCCGTGATCCCGTGCAGTGCGGCGGCAGTGCCGACGAACTCCTTGCCCTTTTCTCTGACCGCGAAGGACGTTCTTCCGTAGGACACATCTCCGAACCCCCACTCTCCAGCCCGTTCTGTTTTGCTAATCCCGAACAGTCGCGACGGGTACTCCATGACGTACTTCTCTTCATCGCGAGTCCCTATGAAGCCGCCCAGTGCGCCGCCGAAGTACATGTGGTTGCCGAGACTCTGAATATCACCGCAGGCGATGTCCGCACCGTACTGGCTGGGAGGCGCCAAAACGCCCAGCGAGAGTGGGTCTACACCTACGATGAAAACGCTGCCGTTTGCATGGACCGCAGCGGCGATTGCGCGACCGTTCTCCTCCAGCGTGCCGAAGTAAGACGGATTCTCCAGGTACAGTCCGGCGACCGAATCGTCCAACCGCTTGCCCAGGTCTGCCGTGTCGAGTCCGGCCGTGCCCTTCGAGTGTCGCACCAACTCGATCCTCATCACGGGCTCACAATAGGTCCTTATTACCTGCAGGCGGTCGGGGGAGATGGTGTCGGCGATCAGGATGACCTCTCGGTCGGTGATCCTACCGGCCATCCGTATCGATGTGCTCGCCGCCTGACCCCAGTCGTAGGTGGGCACGTTGACGACGTCCGTCTCCAACAGCTCGCCGATGAGGCTCTGGTACTCGAATAGCGCTTGGAACCTGCCGTGGTCCTCATACGGCTCGCCGGCGTAGGCGGTGAGGAACTCAGAGCGTCCTGCGATCTCGTTACAAATGGCAGGGACGTAATGCTGATAGCAGCCGGCACCCAGGAAGCTGATGTTGTCACGACAGGTCGTGTTCTGGGAGAGAACACTGTCCAAGTGACGCTCCAACTCCATCTCGGAAGTGATGCCGTCGGGGATGTTGAGCTCCCCTTTGAGCCGAAGCTCTTCCGGAATGTCCTCATAGAGTTTGTCGATATCGTCGATACCGACCTCAGCGAGCATTCTGGCTTTCACTTCCGGGACAGAGTTAGGGATGTAGGGATGGACCCTATCGCCTCCCGCCATTGTCAGCGCCTCCCGTTCTCGAGGTATTTCTCCAGGGTATCTCGCCGCGGCCAAATATACGGCGGGTATTTGGGGCGTCCAGCGACCCCGGGGCAGGTAATTGGATCGCTGTGGGATCGACCCGGCTTGTGGATCTGCGGCGCCGAGGCCAAATTCCGCGGCTATATCGTCGCCCTTAGCCCCAACCGAGAGGTAACCATGGACCTGACCCGGCGAGATATGCTCAAGCTGAGCGCCGGTGCCGGCGCCGCCCTGGCGCTGGGTGTCCGGCTGCCCGCCTTCGCGCAGTCCTCGGAGATCATGAAGCGGCCCATCCCATCCAGCGGTGAGCTGATCCCGGTGGTCGGAATCGGCACGGCCCGAACGTTCAACGTCGAGACGACCGAGGAGGAGCTGGCGCCGCTCCGGGAGGTCATGAAGACCTTCGTCGACATGGGCGGCACCCTGCTCGACACGGCGTCAGGCTACCGCAACTCGGAGACCGTATCCGGCGTCCTGGCGAACGACCTGGGCGTCACCGATAAGCTGTTCATGGCCACCAAGGTAAGGGCGGAATCCAAAGAGCAGGGCATCGAGCAGATGGAGAACTCGATGAACCTCCTCAACCGGAGCGTCATCGACCTCATGCAGGTCCACAACCTGAGAGGCTGGCAGACCCAGCTGGCGACGCTCCGCGAATGGAAGGCCGAGGGCCGCTTCCGTTACATCGGGATCACGACCTCCAGCACTCGGCAGTACGACGACTTCGCCGCCGTGATGGAGCGAGAGGACCTCGACTTCATCCAGGTCAACTACTCGCTGGCTCAGCGGCAAGCGGCCGAGCGCATCCTGCCGCTGGCAGCGGACCGCGGAATGGCGGTGCTCGTGAACGTCCCGTACGGCCGCGGTCGTCTGTTCCAGGCCGTCGAGGGCCACGAACTGCCCGAGTGGGCCGCCGAGTTCGACGCGAATAGCTGGGGTCAGTTCTTCCTCAAGTTCATCATCTCACACCCGGCGGTCACCTGTCCGATCCCCGCCACCACCAAGGCGCATCACGCCGCCGACAACATGGGCGCGGCGTATGGGCGCCTGCCGGATGACGCGATGCGCAGACGGATGATCGAGTTCTTCGACGCCCTCTAGTGCGCCCTCGAGTGGAAGCGTGTGAGCCGTGCATTGACAGCCGGAGGAACGCTCCTTAGCCTGAATATGTTCAACCGTCAACACCGCGTAGCGCGTCGATGGCCGCTCGGCGGCTGTCACCTCGTCACGTGTACGCCTGGCCATGGGAGGAACCATGTTATCTCGGTCACTATTCGTAACCCTGCTGTGCGGGCTCGCCCTCGTTGCCTGGAGCTGTCAGGCGCAGGAGGAAGGTGCTGAGACCGGCGCGATGGAAGAGATGGGCGAGGCGGTAGCCATGCAGGAGGTCGCTCTACCCGACACGACCGGGTCTGCCGTGTGGGATTACCTGGAGGCGGTCGACTACACCGCTAACTGGGAGCTCTGGCCAGATAAAGGCGAGCTGTATACGGGCCAGGAGCCGCACGGCGTGCTCTTGACCACGTATCTCAACCCGGCCGCCTACGAGGCCCTAACCGGGCAGGCTGGGTCGATGCCGAACGGCGCGATCATCGTGAAAGAAAACTACATGCCCGACAGCACGCTGGCGGCGACGACGGTCATGTACAAGGTGGATGGCTTCGATCCGGAGCACGGCAACTGGTACTGGTTGAAGGTGCTGGCCGACGGTACCATCGAGGTCCAGGGACGGGGCGCTGGCTGCATAGCCTGCCATAGCGGCCAGGCGGACAACGACTACGTATTCACCGGCTCGCTGGGCGGCGGCGCGATGGGCGAGATGTAGGTCCAATTGCAGGGTGAGTGCTCCCCGGGCACGTAGGGCTTGGGGAGCACTCGCATCTTCTCGGCACGGGTGAGTCGATCGTGGTCGAACCTAGCCAGAGACATCACTGGATCATAAGGGTTACCCACTGGGCGGCGTTCGTCCTGATCTTCGGGATGGTGACCAGCGGGCTGCAGATCTACCGCGCCTACCCTCGCTTCGGGGAACGCGGGGGCCCTTACTACCCCAATATCTTCCATAACGTGGCGTTCCCCGAATGGATGCGGCTGGGCGGCTGGCTGGCGGGTGGGATCAACTGGCACTTCTTCTTGATGTGGCCCCTGGTGGGTATAGGACTGCTCTACGTGACGTATCTCATCGTGTCGGGTGAGTGGAAGAAGCTCCTGTTCCGACCGAGCGACGCCCGGCCGGCCCTCGAGATGTGCAAGTACTACCTGAGGCTGAGGAAAGATCATCCGCCACAGGGTAAGCACAACGCGCTGCAGAAGGCCGCCTACACGGGGATCGTGCTGCTCGGCGCGCTATCGGTCTTGACGGGCCTTTCGATGTGGAAGCCGGTACAGATCGCCTGGCTCACAGGTCTCTTCGGCGGCTTCCAGGCCGCGCGCTACTGGCACTTCTGGGCCGTCTGGCTGTTCGTCGGCTTCACCATCGTGCACGTGGTGCTTGTATTCGTCGTCGATCCCGCTTCGCTGCGCGCGATGATAACTGGTCGCTATCGAGGGAGGTTTCCAAGCGATGAGCCGTAAGATTGGCCGCCGCGGTTTCGTCATCTCGACGGCCGCCGCCTTGCTGGCCGCCTGCGGTTGGGACGGTGGCCGTTCGTTCCGACCAGTGCTGAGCGGATTCAGCCGGTTCAACGACTGGGTCAGCGGCCTGTTGTTCTCGGCGGGCCGGCGCGCGCCGAAGTACGATACGGCGGACCGCTCCCGCAGTTTCCCGGCCTACCACATTAGCGCCATGACCCCGGCGCTCGCCGAGCCCGAGGCATGGCGTTTAGAGGTCGGCGGCCTGGTGCGCACGCCGCTGACGCTCTCAGCCGACGAGATCCGTGGCTTCGAGACGGTCAAATACACGGTGAAGCATCACTGTGTGGAAGGCTGGTCGGCCATCGCCACCTGGACCGGCGTCCCCTTCCAGGCGATCGCTGAACGGGCCGGCGTGCTGCCCGAGGCGCGCTACGTCCGCTTCGACTCGTTCGACGCCGGCTACTACAGCGGCTGGGACCTCGAGTCGGCGGTGCACCCCGAAACTATCCTCGCCTACGGGTTCAACGGCGAGGACCTGACGCCCGACCACGGCGCCCCGCTGCGCCTCTACGCACCCCACAAGCTTGGCTACAAGATGACCAAGTATCTGACGCGGATCACCTTCACTGCCGAGCGGCCCGGCGGCTACTGGGAGGACCAGGGCTATCCCTGGTTCGGCGGCGTATGAGAATCGCCTGGCTCTTTGCAGTCGCTTTGGCGGTGGCGGCCTGTGGGCGCGAGCGCGACATGCCGGAGCGGGTAGAGATGCCGGACAGCACCGCCGTCATGCGGGCGCTCTCCAGTGAGGCGGCGATGGACTCGATGCTCGATACGATCCCGGGCGGCGAGATGGCGCGGGGCGACTCGGCGACGGCGGCCGCGTTGCTGAAGAAGAAGATGTAGCCGGCCTTTCAGGTATTGCGTGTTATTCGCCACCATCTGTCCACTTTATGCCCCAACCAACAGGCAGGGGATGAGGAGGAGACACGATCAATCCGCTGTCTCATCCTACTCCAACGGAATGCGACCCCTGTTCGCAGCGAGCCGATCGCTGAAGGTCTGAAGTGACGGGTTGAGGTCTCGCGCGAAGGGTATCTCGCCGCGGTTCCCACGATCCTGAGCGCCGCTCTGTCACCGCTACGCCGGCTGGCGTCTCTCCGAGGGTTAGTCTCATCTTCTACCACAGCTGAAGAGACGCACCACCTAGGAGGTGGAGGTCAGATTGCCAGGTCGTTTACCCAGGCTGGGGGCGTTAGCGCGGGGACTGTCCGGCGCCCTCGGCGATAGCGGCGTTCTAGCTCCTTTCGCCCTCGCGTTGATCGTCGTGAACGGGCTTCATCCTTCACCTCTGTTCCTCGTGTTCGGCGTCTCCTACGCGGCGGCTGCGCTCTATTACCGACTGCCGGTGCCGGTTCAACCGCTCAAAGCGATGGCGGTGATTGCCCTGTCGACTGGGGCGAGCGTGGGGATGATCGCAGTGGCGGCGTTGGAGATGGCCGCCATTCTGGGCTTGATCGCCGCGACCGGTGGCGCGCACTTGCTCGAGCGGATCTTCACTCGTCCGCTCGTGCGTGGAGTTCAGCTCGGAGTGGGTTTGCTGCTCTTGCGAAAAGCGTTCGAGATGATGCTCGTCGATGATGGCCCCGGCCGCCTGGCCTCGACCGGCGGGCCAGTCGTACTCGCGATCGCAGTGGCCTGCACGTTGCTTCTTCTCGCATCGGCTGCCCATGAACGCCTGAGCCGTGTCCCTGCGGTGCTACTCCTCCTCGGGCTCGGTGCCGTCTTCACCTGGACCGCTGGCGGTGCTCCCAGTCTGCCTCCGCTCTCGGATTGGGTCGCCCCCCAGGTCGATTGGTCTCTGGCGGGAAGCGCGCTGGTCCTGCTGGTCATTCCACAGCTGCCGCTCACCCTCGGCAATGCGGCCGTAGCGGCCGCTGCCACCGCCCAGGACTACTACGGCGAGCGGGCCGGGCGCGTAACGGTTCGTGCGCTCTGCGCGTCGATGGGCGCGTTCAGCCTGATCGCTGCTCTTACCGGCGGCTTCCCGGTCTGTCACGGCTCGGCTGGGTTCACCGCGCACTACCGCTTTGGCGCGCGGAGCGGCTGGAGCACGTTCACCCTCGGCGTCGCTCTAATCTTATTGGCGCTATTAGCGCCGGGTGCAGTCTGGGCGTTCCTTGCTCTCGTGCCCACGGCCGTACTCGCGGCCATGCTCGCCTACGTGGGGGTCCTCCACGCTACGCTCGTCCGCGACGTGCTCGGGGAGGTCAGGACGGCGGTCCCTGCCTTGCTGGTCGGGGTCAGCGCGACCATTGCAGCCAACCTGATGATCGGGATCATTATCGGCGGGGCTGCTGAGCTCATCCTCGCCGTTCATAGGCGGGCGTCGGATTTCAGGCGTTAGTATCGGGCCGGGCGATTACCTTTGGCTTCCTTCCCAAGGCTGACCCTTGAACAGTTCGAGGACATAGGAGGCCAGGATCTGTGCGGTCTCATCGCCAATCGGCCAAGCGGGTCCCTCAAAAGCATGGAAGTGATATCTGGCAAGATCTTCTTCTCGATAGATCGTGTTCGGTGGATTGTCGTTCACCCGGGTCCACGGCGATCGACCGGCTGTGGCAGCGTTAACCAGCTCCATCATGTGGTACTTGCTCGTTCCTTGTACATGATCCACATCAGCTTGAAACCGCAGGTACGGCACTCCAACATCAGATGCGTAGCGCGCCGCATCGCGTTCAGCCCAATATGCCGTGTCCGTGACTGCTACGTTGCAGGCCCAAGGGGCTCTAAACGACTCCAGCTCCTGCTTTTCGATCACACCATCCTCATTGATATCTAGAAAACGTTGGACCCATTCTTCGCCGTTTAGATACGCCCGATGAAAGTCTCTTCCCCCGCACTCGGGTCCTTCCCAGTCAATCACGAAGAGCACGGGCAGCTCGGGATACCTCGCGAGAGCGCCGAAGGTGATGGTGATACCATATGAGAAGCTGGCAATGGCCAACCGCGAATGATCCACGGAACTCAGCGTGGCTAGATACTCGATAATGGCCTTCAGGTCGTCTTGATGGACATGACCATTGCAGTTCTCCTGTCCCTCACTACCCTCCCGGCCTTGCGGTGCGAAATCTACGAGCTGGATACCGTTGTCTATAAGTGTCGCCGATAGAGCAGGCGTTCGTCCAAACGTGAAAGTGCCTATTCCACCAGGTACTCCGACGAGTGTAGGGAAGGGCGCTCCCGCGCCCGGAGATGCTACCCTGACGCGAATCGTATTGCCGTTGGAGGATTGCAGAGCGTGCTCGACGAAACGGACATCTTGGGCGCTTACTGCACCCGGCACACAGATAAGCAGAAGGAGTGCTCGAAAGGTCATGGCCTTGCTTCCTTTTCGAGATTCGCTTTTGCCGCGCCGCACTCTCCACCTAATGGATCAGCGTTTCAGCCGGATGCGCCACCCTCCTTACCTCTTCAGGTGCTGGTCGAACCAGTCAATCAGTGCGCCGATATAGTCTGGCGGGTCCTGCGCACCAGGAAACCCGGGTCCGTGACCCGCGCCCGCGATCCGAATTAGGGTGGCCTTGACTCCGCCCTCGTTCAAAGCGTCGCGCATTGCCTCGCCCTGCTCGTACGGCACGGACTCATCCGCGTCTCCGTGGAGCAGTAAGGTCGGCGGATCGTCCGCCGACGCGAAGTTGACTGGCGATGCCTCCCAGCACCTTCGGCCCTCTTCCGTTTCGAGATCCTGTGAAGGTGCGGCGCTGATCAACAGAGCTACGTTCGGGTGTGGAAGCCGAGCCAGGTCCGCAGGGGCAGCTCGTGCTACTACGGCCTGCACCTTCGCACTGACTCGATTCACAGGGTCGGGATCGTCCGGGTTCCCTTCACCGTCAAGGACTCCAAGCATGAGGACTAGATGCCCGCCGGATGAGCCGCCTACCGCCCCGATGCGCTCCGGATCGATTCCGTACTCGTCGGCACTAAACCGAATGAAGCGAACAGCACGCTGCACATCCTGTAATGGTGCAGGATAACGGAATCGTGGGGTCGCCCGGTGATTTAGCGAGAATACGGTATATCCCCTCTCAACGAGCGGTTTGCCGTAGATATCTACCTGGCGCTCGCTGAGGAGCTGGGCGTCGTACGCTAGTGGTCTTGCCCAGCCACTCCCTGCGATGTGGATGATGCCATAACCGTTCGGGCTTTCGGGATGATGAACGTCCATCACGAGCGCCAGCCCTGAGTACATACCTATGACCACGTTCTTCTCGACCCTGGCTTGCGCCACGGCCAGCGTGGGGATCAAGATCAGCGCTCCCGCAACCAGTGGTAACGATCGTCCTGAACGCATCGGCTGGTAACCCCCTCGTCTCTGCGTCGGAAAGGCTGCTGGTCAGGCTTGCTGTCGCAGCTGAGCAATAACTAGTATCGAGCTGCGCGGAGGTCTCGGGCGGAGCGCGGAGGTGCTGCGCAGGGCGCAGCCTAAGAAGAAGGGGCCGTCCACCGCCCGGCCCCGCACGTTGCCCAAGATACGGTCGTTATCGCCGCCTGACCAGCGACGCTAGCTAGGGGCGGCGGTTCCCGGCCGTTCAGAGTTTCCGACGTGCGAAAGGGCTCAAACGAGGGCTCGGAATCCCCGCCCCGGGTCCCCGAACCCCCGCAAGTCGTTATATTTCAACGCACGGAGGGCTAGACCTAATCGGCAAGGCAGCGGTCTTGAAAACCGCCGGGGGAAACCCCTTCCGGGTTCGAATCCCGGGCCCTCCGCTCGGTCTTTTCCACACGTTCTCGCTCCCGCTTCGTATCTCGGCGCGGCCATCGCCACTTGGCAACCTTCTGGCCGCAGACCTCATCCAACTGGTCGACCGTAAGCTCGGAACGAGGGCCCGAGGGGGCCGAATTGCGTGTTGCCGGGCCATGACTTAGGGCGGCTCGGCTTGCTCACGCTGGCGGCTCGCTACGACGTGAGGAGGCCCGAATGTTGTTTGGCGGAGCCGTGGTGGCGGTGCTGATCGCCGCTCAGCAGGGCGGTACGGATGGGGGCGAGCGCCCGACGGCGACCACGGTGGTCGCGACGTTGGCGGCCGAGGCGCCGACCATCGATGGCCGGGACGACGATGCGGTCTGGCGAAGCGCGCCGCCGATCACCGAATTCCGCGAGTTCGTCCCCGTTGAGGACAAAGATCCGCGTTTCCCCACCGAGGCGAAGGTCGCCTACGATACCCACAACATCTACGTCTTCGTCCGCGCGTTCGACCCCAGTCCCGACAGCATCCTCGAGCTCCTCGCACGGCGAGACAACCGCACGCCCTCCGACCAGCTGAAGGTCGTCATCGACTCGTACCATGATCGGCGGTCGGGCTACGAGTTCGCGGTGAACCCGGCCGGCGTCAAGCGGGACTACGCGATCTACAACGACGGGGACGAGGACGAGGCGTGGGACGGTGTATGGGAGGTCGCGGCCCGCGTCGATTCGCTCGGCTGGACGGCGGAGTATCGCATCCCGCTCTCCCAGCTCCGCTACCCGCATGCCCGTCCGCCGCGCTGTAGAGCTCCGGCGATCTGCGGGGAGCTGAGAACGCGAGGTAAGCTGGCAACGCAATCGGCGGCTTACTGACGGTTTCCTGACGGGGCCGGGCTTCTGATGGCAGACGCCTGGCTGGCGTCGGATGTTACCCAATCTGTTGCTGGGTGCGCGGATTCGGACCGAGAACGGGGTATACCGTAGGAAACGGCATATCCCTATCATGCAGTGGTGGCAACGATTGCGGACTGACCGGGACCACGACCCCTTCTGGGTTCGAGTCCCAGGCCCTCCGGTTGCTTCTCAAGCCGTTCTTGAGCCCCAAGCATCTTCGGAGTCCTCAGCTGGAGGCGACCATCGCCCCCGTAGTTCAACCGATCAATACGCTGCGAAGTGGCCGGCTCCGTGTACCGTCGGCTGCTCTCGAAAGACAAGGAGTGACGATGAGGACCATGGAGTTGGGCATCAACAGCAGGCTGGTCCACGGTGGGTACCATCCCGATGCAACGGGAGCCGTGACCGTGCCGATCTACCAGAGTTCCACCTTCGCCTTCCGAAATGCGGCCCACGGCGCCGCCCTCTTCGCCGGCGAGGAGGAGGGATACATCTACACGCGCATCGGAAACCCGACGATCCAGGCGCTGGAGGAGAGCGTCGCCGGACTGGAGAACGGGGCCGGCGGGATTGCCACGAGCTCCGGGCTCGGAGCGGTCAGCACGTTGTACATGGCTCTGCTCGAGCGGGGCGCCCACATGGTGAGCACGGCGTCGGTGTACGGGCCCAGCCGGGGGCTCATCGAGAAGCACTTCTCGAGGTTCGGCGTCGAAGCTTCGTTCGTGGACACCTCCGACCTGGACAACCTCCGCCAGGCCATCCGACCCGACACGCGTCTGGTCTATGTCGAGACCCCGTCGAACCCGGCGATGCAGGTGAGCGACATCGCCGGGGCCGCGAGTATCGCCCACGATAGTGACGCGCTGCTGGCCGTGGACAACACCTTCGCCAGCCCCTACCTGCAGCAGCCGTTGAACCTGGGGGCGGACGTGGTCCTCCACTCGGTCACCAAGTTCATCAACGGCCACGCAGACATCGTCGGCGGCATTATGGTGGCTAAGGACGACCAAGTCCTTCGGCGTCTGAGGGGCGTGATGGTGGACATGGGTTGCAACATGGATCCCCACCAGGCCTTCCTGGTACTTCGGGGGCTCAAGACCTTGGGGCTTCGGGTGGAGCGGGCCCAGGCCGGCGCCCAGGCCATCGCGCAATGGCTGGAAGCGCACCCCAAGGTCGAGAGTGTTCGCTACATCGGCCTTCCCTCCCACCCGGGACACGATCTGGCCAAGCGGCAGATGCGTGGGTTCGGCAGCATGATCGCCTTCGAGCTAAAGGGAGGACTCGAGGCGGGCCGGAAGCTGATGAACAACGTCAAGCTCGCCATCTTGGCCGTCTCGCTCGGCGGCGTAGAGACGTTGATCGAGCACCCGGCGTCGATGACACACGCCTCGATGTCGAAGGAGGCCCGGGAAGCCGCCGGCTTCGCTGATGGCCTTGTGCGTTACTCGGTGGGCATCGAAGATGCCGACGACCTCATCGCCGACCTGGAGCAGGCTCTAGATACCGTCTAGCACGATGTCACGCAGTGCGGAGAACCCGGAGTCCAGAGATCGAGGCGCAGCGCTCGCCGCGTTTCGTCGAGCCCTGGCCCGGGAGATGCACGTGCTGCGTCGCGATCCCGGGCTGCTGTGGGTACAACCGGATGCAGTGGGAGGACGAGCCGGTTCGCGCCCTACTCGTACCAGAGTTCGAGCGCCGCAGCGTGCCGGGCGCTTCACCCTGGTTCCGGACGCGGACGCGGTCTCGGGAGTCGGAGGCGCTGGTCCGGACCCTCGAGGGCCATACCAGCATGGTCAACGCCTGTGCCTTTAGCCCCGACGGCACCCGGGTGGTCTCGGCCAGCGACGATGAGACGCTAAAGCTCTGGGATGCCGAGACGAGCAAGGCGATTCGCACCCTCGAGGGCCACAGCTACACGGTCGAGGCCTGTGGCTTTAGCCCCGACGGGGCTCGGGTGGTCTCGGCGAGCAAGGACGGAACGCTCAAGCTCTGGGACGCAGAGACGGGCCAGGAGATCTTCACGCTCGAGGAGCAGGCCAAGGTCCTGGCCTGTGCCTACAGCCCCAAGGGCGGCCGGGTGGTCTCGGCGGGCGACGGTTTTACACTCAAGCTTTGGGACGCCGACACGGGCGAGGTGCTTCGGACCCTCGAGGGCCACACCGACAAGGTGCGGGGCTGTGCCTTCAGCACGGACGGGGCCCGGGTGGTCTCGGCAAGCTGGGACGGGACGCTCAGGCTGTGGGACGCCGAGACGGGAGATTGTGTCGCAACGCTGGCGCTGCTAGGTGACGCACACGCGGCGGCTCATCACCCTCACCGGGCGAGCGTTGCGTGCGGCGACAGGGGTGGTTCAGTCTACCTCGTCGACCTTGTGGGCGTCCCCTTGGGTCCCCTCGTCGTCACTGCGGTCGATCTCGGGAACGGCCCGGCGGTTCGCTGCCCGGCCTGCCTCGAACCTCATCCCCTTCAAGAGGCCTGGCTCGGTCGGGAGGTGGACTGTCCTGGGCGGGCTTGCGACGCAAGGTTGCGAGTGAATCCATTCATCGCCGGCCGGCGCGTACCGGGCCGAAAGCGTTCCGACGACGTCCGCGGCGACAGGCGGTAGAGTATTTGATGTAGAGGAGGGTACCATGCCCAGCAAACCCGAGGAGCGATCCAGTGCCGGCTCGATGAGCGGCCGGTCCCGGACCTTCCGGCTCTTCGTCAGCTCCACCTTCCAGGATCTGAGGGCGGAGCGCAATGCGCTCCACGCCCATGTATTCCCCCGGCTGCGCGAGCTTTGCCGGCGCCACGCTTGCCGCTTCCAGGCCATCGATCTGCGCTGGGGCGTGAGCGAGCAGGCGGCGCTGGACCAGCAGACCATGACCATCTGTCTGGGCGAGATCGAGCGCTGCCATCAGGTCACGCCGCGACCCAACTTCCTCGTGCTCCTGGGCGATCGCTACGGCTGGCGTCCGCCGCCGCCCCGCATCCCCGCCTCGGAGTTCGACGCGCTGCTCGAGCACGTCTCGGAGGAGGATGCGGAGCTGCTGCGCTGGAGTGAGGAGCAGCCGGCCGAGGGGGTGGGCTGGTACCGGCTCGACGAGAACGCGCGCCCGGCCGAGTACAGGCTGCGCCCGCGACAGTTGGACCTCTCGGGTTGCGAGACGCGAGACGAGGAGGAGGCGGCGCGCCAGACCGAGGCCGCGGCGTGGGGAGAGATCGAGGCCCGACTGCAGCGGGCCCTCGAGGGCGCGGCCGGCAAGTCGTCGCTCCTCGCGGAGGCGCGGCTCAAGTACGAGAGCTCCGCCACCCAGCAGGAGATCGCCGTCGGTGCCTTGGAGGTCGAAAACCCGGAGGACAAGGTCTTCTGCTTCTTCCGGACCCTCAAGGGGCTCCCAGATGACATCCAACCCGGCGAGTCCCTGGCGTCCGAATACCGGGACCTCGACGACGACGGTCGGCCCGACACGGTGGCAGAAGCGCGGCTAAAGGCGCTAAAGGACGAGCTGCGTGAACGCGTTCCGGCCAGCGTCCACGAGTACGAGGCGCAGTGGACAGAGGAGGGCCCGAGCAGCGATCACCTCGGCACGCTCCCCGAGGATCTGGACGAGTGCCTGGCGCTCCTCGACGCTCCGGAACCGCCCGACACGCTCTGCGCCAGCGTGTGGCGCCGGCTGGCGTTGACGATCCTCAATGAGATCGAGCACCCCACGGAGCTCCCGGCCGGGCCGGAGGAGCAGATCCACGTGCGGCCCGACGAGGGGCTCGATCCCGAAGGGCGGGCCCACTGCGACTTCGCCAACGGGCTCCTGCGCTACTTCGTGGGCCGGGAGACGCCGCGCGGGGCCGTGCGCGAGTATCTCGCAGGTGGAGAGGGACGTATCCTCGCCGTCGTTGCCGAGGGAGGCGCCGGCAAGTCGGCGCTCATGGCAAAGGCGCTGGAGGAGGCGAAGGACGCGCACCCCGACGCGGAAATCGTCTATCGTTTCATCGGGGTCACCCCTTCCTCGTCGGACGGCCGCAGCCTGCTGGTGGGCCTCTGTCGGGAGATCTCGCGCCGCTACGGCGCGGACGAGGAAGTTCCCTACGACTACACCGAGCTGGTCTCGGAGTTGGAGAAGCGGATGGCGCCGGCCAGCGCCGACCGGCCGCTCATCCTCCTCCTCGATGCGCTCGACCAGCTCTCTGAGGCCCACGGAGCCCGGAACCTCACCTGGCTGCCCCGGCAACTTCCCGACGGCGTGCGCGTGGTGGTCTCGACCCGGAGGGAGGCGGATACCTACACGGCGGTGGGGCGGCTCGGGCCGGAGGAGGTGGAGCTCGGCCCCATGTCGCGCGAGGAGGGTGAGGAGCTATTGGGCCAGTGGCTCGACGATTCCCACCGGACGCTGCAGGACGACCAGCGTGAAGAAGCTCTCAGCAAGTTCGAGCAGTCGGATGGCCGGCCCCTCTATCTGAAGCTCGCCTTCGAGGAGGCGCGGCGTTGGACCTCGTACGAGCCGCAGGAGGTCCTGGAGCCCACGATCCCGGGGATCATCCAGAAGAACCTGTTCGAGCGGCTCGTCATGGAGGAGAAACACGGGGAGGAGCTGGTCTCCCGCGCCCTCGGCTATCTGGTGGCCTCCCGCCACGGGCTGGCTGAGGACGAGCTCCTCGACGTGCTGTCGCGGGACGCGGATCTCTACGAGACGTTCCTCAAGGGCAGCTTCCATCTACCGTCCGACCTGATAGCTCGGGCGATCGAGTACAGCCGCTCCCACGGCGTGCAGGGAGAGGAAACCGAGGGGGACGAAGAGCAGTTGGCGGAGACGTGGCTGCGCGCACTCGTCAAGGACCGTGAGGACGCGCCCGAGCTTGGGACCTTCCTCAAGGAGGTCTTGCCCAGACGGGACGGCCCGCGGCTGCCGGTTGTGCTCTGGTCGCGCCTCTTCTTCGATTTGGCGCCCTACCTGACGGAGCGTCTGGGTGACGGCACCTCACTCCTGGCCTTCTATCATCGCGAGCTCAACGAAGTGGGCGCGCAGGAGTACGCTCACGGCGAGCGCAAGGGAGAGCTGCACAGCCGGCTGGCCGACTACTTCCGCTTCCGCGCCGACCCGGAGGACGACGGCACCTGGACCGGTAGTGATGTGCGGGGACTGAGCGAGCTGCCGTATCACTTGACCGAGGCCGCCCGCTGGCAGGAAGTGCACGACACGCTGACCGACTTCCACTTCCTCGAGCACAAGGCGGCCGAGGTCGGCGTCGAGGTACCGGGTGGTGACGGTGAAGGTGAGACGGTTTACAGCGGTGTGTTCCATCTCCAGCAGGACTTCGATCACGCGCTGCGGAAGATGCCCGGCGGTGGCGGCGCGGCCGGCGGACGTCGCCCCCTCATCGTGACGGCGGTTGACTTCGGCGACGGGCTCGTCGTCCGCTGCCCCTGGTGCAACACCTCGCACCCTCTCACGGAGGAAAGAAAGAGGGGTTGGCTGGGGAACGAGACCCCCTGCCCGAACGAGGAATGCGGCGGCCCGCTCAAGGTGAACCCGTTCGTGGTCGAGCGAAGCCGGTAACGCGCCGGGCTGGCGGCTCGAGACCTTGTAGCTGCTGAGGCGGTTGTCGCTTAGGTTGACATCGTCAACTCGCCGGCTTAGATTGACGGTGTCAACTCAGCGCGATGACTGGCTGGCTCGAGCGACCTCAGGGTCGATCGGGCAGGAAAGACTGGAAAGAGGAGAACGATGGGACTGGATGTATACGCGCAGCGAGGACCCGGACAGGACCTCACGAAGGAGGACGACGAGGCCTTCGAGGCGGCCGAGATCGAGCTCTGCGGTGGGCTGTTGAGCGGAGCAGGGGGCAGCTTTCGCGGTAAGGTCTACGCCGGACTCGTGCACTCGATTACCGGGGAGAGCCTGTACCAGGAGTGGATTCCACCGGAGCGGGTGAAGGCGATGCACGAAGCGCTGGTCCGCTGCGAGCCTCAGGAATTCGAAGATGTACACGACGAGCGTTTCAGCGACGTCGAGGAGGCCGTGGCCAAGCTGCGCGAATTCTTCAGGGTGTGTGCGGAGCGCGGGCTCGGCCTGGTCGGTTGGTGGTGAGGTGACCCGTCTGGTGCAAGATGATTTTCTGCCCGGCAAGACCGTACGCGGGATGAAGGTCTACAGGTTCACTGGTTGCGGCGGGTGTCCGATCAGAGACTGCGGAGAAGCGCTATCAGAGTCCGTTATCATGCTCCGCCACACAGGTGATGAGCGTTGGGACAATTGGGGCAGGATCGTAGAAGTATTCGGACCTGGGGACGTCGTAGAGGTGACGATCAGGCACGACCAGAGCACTGTCTATTGCGGAACCGCAGGTTCGAGCCTCTATCCGGGTGTGCATGACTTCGTGAGCTTGGAGAATTTCGACGAGGCGGTGTGACCATGAGTGGTCATCGTTCGTCTGCTTCATCTCGGTGCGACGCTACGCGTCTGTGTTCTCTGGGGATGTCGTCATGAGCCTCTTCACAAGCCTCTTTGCACGCGCGGCGGACCTGGTAGAGGCGGTAAAGGACGGGGATCTCGAGCGCGTGACGCGTCTCCTGCGGCGGCGGGTCGATCCGAACGCCAGAGACGAGGAAGGATTCACGGCGCTGCATCACGCCGCGGCGCTGGGTCACTTCGCAATGGCGGAGCGGCTGCTCGCGGCCGGCGCCGACGTCGATGGCCAGGACGAGGATGGTCGCCCGCCGGTGTTCATGGCCGTGCGCGAGGGACACGAGGAGTTCGCCGAGTGGTTGCTCGAGCACGGGGCGTCGGTGGTCCTCACCGACAAGCGGGACTTCACCCTGCTGCATCTCGCCGCTCTGTACGGTCAGGCCGGCGTGGTCGCGCGGGCGCTGGACCTCGGGGCCGACCCGAACGCGGAGAGCACAACTGAGTACACGCCGCTCGACGGCGCCCGTGAAGGTGGGCACGAGGAGATCGCCGCGCTGCTGCGTGCGCGGGGCGCCTATCGCGTGCAGGCATCGGAAGGTGGAACGGAGGACTGGATCGCGAAGGCTGACGCCGCTGCCGAGGGAGGCGATCTTGCTGAGGCGATCGCCTGCCTAGACCGGGCCGTGGAGCGGCATCCCCGCGCTGTGCGTGCGTTCGTCCACAAAGGAGAACTGCTCAGGCAGCGAGGGCGTCTAAGGGAGTCCCTCGACTGCTACGACCGAGCGATCGCCATCGATCCGAGCTTCTCCGGTGGCATGGCATGGGGCAACAAGGGCGTCGTGCTCCAGGAGCTGAACCGACTGGAGGAGGCGGCCAGGTGCTACGAGGAAGTGCTGAGACTGAATCCGGAGGATGCCGTAGCCTGTCTCAACTTGGGCGTCCTCCGGCACAACGCGGGTCGAACAGAGGAGGCGATCCGCTGGTACCGCGCCGCCCTCGAGCGCGATCCCGACTATGTCCAGGCGAAATACTATCTCGCAGGTGCCCTTCGGGAGCTGGACCCGGACGCCGAGTGATCGCAGGTCTGCCACTCGGTCAACGACCAGGTTTGCGCCCTCTTCGAGGAGGGATGAAGGGGTGAGTTGATGATCGTTCCGCGCGGCGGTGGGAATTCACGATGACAGGGAATCCGGGAACGGTGTCGTCCGGGGACCCGGGCCCGGTCGTCGCCGCCTTCCGTCGTGCCTTGGCCCGAGAGATGCATGTGCTGCGTCGCGAGCCAGGGCTGCTATGGCAGCAGCTTTTCAACCGGCTCCAGTGGGAAGACGAGCCGGTCCGCACCCTGCTTGAGCCCGAGTTCGAGCGCCGCAGCGTGCCGGGTGCTTCGCTCTGGCTCCGAACCCGGACGCGTTTGCGGGAGTCGGAGGCTCTGGTTAGGACCCTCGAGGCCCACACCGGCACTGTCTGGGCGTGTGCCTACAGTCCCGACGGCGCCCGGGTCGTCTCGGCAAGCTGGGATGAGACGCTCAAGCTCTGGGACGCCGAGACGGGCGAGGAGATTCGCACGCTTGAGGGCCACACCGGCTCGGTCGAGGCGTGTGCCTACAGCCCAGACGGCGCCCGGTTGGTTTCGGCGAGCGACGATGGGACACTCAAGCTGTGGGACGCCGAGTCGGGCCGAGAGATACGCACCCTCGAGGGCTACAGCAGCGACGTCACCGCATGTGCGTACAGCCCCGACGGGGCCCGGGTGGTCTCGGCAGGCAAGGATGGGACGCTCAAGCTCTGGGACGCCGAGAGGGGCGAGGAGATTCGCACCCTTGAGGGCCACACCGAGGCGGTCTTCGCCTGTGCCTTCAGCCCAGACGGCGCCCGGTTGGTCTCGGCAAGCTTTGACAAGACCCTCAAGCTCTGGGACGCCGAGACGGGCCAGGAGATTCGCAGGCTTGAGGGCCACACCGAATCGGTCCAGGCCTGTGCCTTTAGCCCAGACGGCGCCCGGGTGGTCTCGGCAAGCTGGGACAAGACGCTCAAGCTCTGGGAGGTGGAGACGGGGCAGGAGATTCTCACCCTCGAGGGCCACACCGGCTGGGTCAAAGCCTGTGCCTTCAGCCCGGAGGGCGCCTGGGTGGTCTCGGCAAGCTCGGATAAGACGCTCAAGCTCTGGGACGCCGAGAGGGGCCAGGAGATCCGCACCTTCGAGGGCCACACCGGCTGGGTCTGGGCCTGCGCCTACAGCCCCGACGGCGCTCGGGTGATCTCTGGAAGCGAGGATAACACGCTCAAGCTCTGGGACGCCGCCGCGGGCCATGGGACTCGCAGCCTGGAGGGCCACACGGCCAGAGTCCGGGCTTGTGCCTACAGCCCCGACGGCGCCCGTGTTGTCTCGGCAAGCGATGATCATTCGCTCAAGCTCTGGGAGGCCGAGACGGGCCGGGAGCTTCGCACGCTCGAGGGCCACACCGACAGGGTCAAAGCCTGTGCCTACAGCCCCGACGGAGCCCGGGTGGTCTCAGCAGGCGAACTCTGGGATAAGACCCTCAGGCTCTGGGACGCCGAGACGGGGCAGGCGATTCGCACGCTCAAGGGCCACACCAAGTCGGTCGAGGCCTGTGCCTACAGCCCCGACGGGGCCCGGGTGATCTCTGGAAGCGCCGATGGGACGCTCAGGCTCTGGGATGCCAAAACGGGCCGGGAGATTCACACCCTTGAGGGCCGCACCGACAAGGTCCTGGCCTGTGCCTTCAGCCCAGACGGAGGCCGTGTGGTCTCGGCGAGAGGAGTCGCGCTCGAGCTCTGGGATGCTGAGACGGGCCGGTTGATTCGCACCCTGACGGGCCACACCAGTATAGTCCATGCGTGCGCCTGTAGTCCGGATGGTGCCCAGGTGGTCTCGGCAAGCTTGGATCGGACGCTCAAGCTCTGGGACGCTGAGACGGGCCAGGAGCTTCGCACCCTCAAGGGCCACACCGGCTCGGTCGACGCCTGTGCCTACAGCCCCGACGGCGCCCGGGTGGTCTCGGCAGGCGGACTCGGGGACAACGCGCTCAAGCTCTGGGACGGTGAGACGGGAGAGTGTATAGCAGCGCTGCCGCTGCTCGGCGAGGCAAGGGCGGTGGCTCATCACCCTCACCAGCCGAGGGTCGTGTGCGGCGATGCGGGTGGTGCGGTCTACCTCGTCGAGCTTGTCGGTATCACGTTGGGTCCCCTCGTAGTCACCGCCGTCGATCTCGGGAGTGGACCAGAGGTTCGCTGCCCGGTCTGCTTTGAACGTCATCCGCTTCAGGAGGCCTGGCTCGGCCGGGAGCTGGAGTGTCCCGGGGGTGCTTGTCAGGCACGGTTGGTGGTAAACCCATTCATCGCCGGCCGGCGCATGCCGAGATGAGCACGCTCCCAGGGTCCGACGGCTGATGCCGAGTTTCTCGGCCAGGGCGGTCCGGGTCATCCCCTGTTCGAGGTAGTGTCTGAGCAGCACTCGCTTCTCCCTTCCGAACATCGGCGCCTCCTCCCCACGAGTGGAGACGCCAAAGTGGCTTATCGACCCTGGGATTGCCCAGAGCCAGGCACGGATACAACAGTTTCCTTGGCCAACTGATGGGGCGGCGAGTGTGCAATTTTCGTCCGCCACATCTGTGCAATTTTCAGCCGCCGCTTACAGCAATCACTGCAACAGATTGTAATGATCGCCAGGACGTGACGAGCGGGACCGCGCTAACCGGCGGCCCCGCTCGTCGGACTACCTCAGCCTGCCTCAGCGACTAGCGCTTGGGTGTTTCCGGAGCGCTCGGTCCGCGCATGCCGGGCTTGTGGGGAGTGGTGGGACCGGTCTTCGGCGTCTGGGTCGGCTTCGCGGCCGGCTTCGCACCTTGGGTCTTCTTCTCCTTCGGGTTCGTCGGGTTCTTCATCTGCGTCACCTCGCGTTGGCCCTCGGAGGCTGTGAGATGGCACCGTTGCCACCCCTGCGCCTCCCGCGGCCCTGAAGTGCAACCGCTGTGCCGGCCCTCACCCACCCGGACCCTAGCCCGTAACTGCTGACAAGAGAACAGGTTGGTGCGCAGGGCCCTGGGGGTGCTCGGCGATGTTTGGAGGGAGGTCGGCTCTTGCGTTCCGATAATATCAGAATTACAATTCCATATAGGAAAGGACATGCCGAATGCTCGTCCGTGTGCTCCTACTTGTCGAGTCGGCCGCCCTGCGGCGGCGCCTGACTCGGCTACTACGCTCCACCGACGTCCTGGTCTCCCCGGTGCTGCAGCCCGACGAGTTTTGGGCGCAGATGGGCCGGGAGAGCTGTGATCTGGTGCTCGCCACGCGGGCGGCGTTGCCGCAGGTGCTGCCGGAAGCGGTGAGCACGCTGCACGGCCTGCCGGAGCGGCCGGAACTGATCGTGGTGGTAGACAGGGAGGATCCGGAGGACCGCGCATCGCTGCTGGCGGCGGGGGTGATGGCGGTGATCTACCACGGCCTGCCGGATGCCACGGTGCGCGAGGCGCTCGGTGCTCTGGTGGGGAGGCGACGCGAGACGCTGAGGCGAGGTGTACGGGCACAGCAGGCGGAGACGAGATCCCGGCTCAGCGACTTCGTCTCGAACAGCCTGGTGATGCAGCGGCTATTGGCGCTCGCATCGCGGGTAGCGGAAGCGGACACGTCGCTGCTCATCGTGGGCGAAACGGGTGTGGGCAAGGAGTGGTTGGCGCGGGCGATCCACACAGAGAGCCGGCGGTCAGAGGCGCCGTTCGTGGCGGTGAACTGCGCAGCGCTCCCCGAAGGTCTTTTGGAGAGCGAGCTGTTCGGCCACGAGAAGGGATCGTTCACCGGCGCGCTGCGATCGCGGCGGGGGTATTTCGAGCTGGCCCACGGCGGGACGCTATTCCTTGACGAGATAGCGGAGATGGCGCCGCCGTTGCAGGCGAAGCTGCTGCGCGGGCTTCAGGAGCGGAAGATACAACGTGTGGGCAGCGAGGAATTGATCGCCGTCGACGTTCGCATCATCGCCGCGAGCAACCGGGACCTGGAGGCGGTGATCGAAGCCGGTGAGTTACGCAGGGACCTGTACTATCGGCTGGGCGTTGTCACGCTGACGCTGCCGCCTCTACGCGAGCGGCGCGAGGATATCGCCGATCTGGTCAACAATTACGTGAAGCAGTTCCGCGTCCAGTTGGGGCGCCCCGTCGCGGGGATCAGCCCCGAAGCGCTGGAGGCGTTGGAGCATTACGTGTGGCCTGGAAACGTGCGGGAGCTGGTCAACGTCATTGAGCGCGCGGTCTTGCTCTGCAAGAGCACTGAGTTGACAGTGGATGACTTGCCCGAGAGCGTGGTCGCGTCGACGGGCTGGACGCAGACGCCGCAGGCGACAGCCCGGAGGAGCATGAAGTGGCTTGCCGGGGACGAGTTGTTGAGCAAGCCGCTCGGTGTGGCACGCGGCGAGCTGGTTACGAGCTTCGAGCGGGCGTATCTGATACGGGCGCTGCGCTCGACGGGTGGCCGCGTTGGTGAGGCGGCGCGTCGGGCGGGCATCGACCCGCGCACGCTCTATAACAAGATGAAGCTGTACGGTCTGCAAAAGGAGGAGTACAAGTCTTAGCGCCGCCTCCTCCTGGGCGTTCCGCCGCGATAGAATCGAGTATGGAGAGAGCGAGTCAAGCAGCCGAGCCGTGCGTGAGGCGTGGGGAGTGCCTGGTAATCTTCGCATATGACGTGGCGCCCTACATCGATCTCGGCCTATGCGAGCGGAGGATCGCCGCGACCTCGCACCGACAGCGGATCGCCAAGAAGCGGCGCGCCCTGGAATACTTCGAGTACCGGCCGGCGCCGCTGGTCGTGACGCTGAATGCAAAACCGGTCCGCGTCGGCACGCGCCAGACTGAGCCCAGCGTCGAGCTGGTGGTTTACGACTTCGGCGCCGTCACCCTGACCTATTCGATCCCTATTCAGGGAACGCTCTCCGAGCTCGTCGAGCTGAGCTGTGGGATCTACGAGGGCGACGAACTGCAGGAGAATGCGCGGGTACTGGTCGCCGACGCTCTCGATGTGGTTTATGTGGGTGAGGGGAAGGTGACCATCGCCGACGTGGTCGAAGACTACGTGATCTTTCACGTCGAAGAGTTCGATGACGAGCTGGCTCCCGGCGAACTGGCGACCGCTTTCGCCGGCCCGGTGACTCAAATCCTTCGTGCCGAACAGGAGCCGCCTTCCGAGCAGGAGACTCGCGGCGGTGTCGCTCTCAGGATCGCTTTCGGCGAAGCGGATCAGGCGATCCTAGACTGGAACGCGGCACTGCTCTATGGGCGCGAGGTCGATGATCTCCGCACGGTGATCGAGTTCGCCAACGTTCAGTTGCTCGAGTTGCGCTTCCTGGACCGCCAGCTGGACGAGGCGCTCGAGGAGTCGTACGCCATCCTGACCCAGCGGGGCGGGATGAGGGGCTATTCTCTTCGCACGTACCGGCGCGACGCGAGGCGAATCGCCAGGCTGCAGATCGACGCGGCGATCCTCTTCGAGCGCGTGTCGAATGCGCTCAAGGTCTTCGGTGAAGAATACCTGAGCCGCGTCTACGGGCTCACCGCCGAACGACTTCAGCTCGCGGCGTGGGACGCGTCGGCCCTGCGCAAGCTGCGCACGCTGGAGAGCATCTACGACAAGCTGACCGACGAGACGGCTGTTCGCCGGCTCGAGATACTGGAATGGATCATCGTTCTTCTCATCGCTTTCTCCATCGTGCTGCCGTTCCTGACATGATCGGCCGCGCGTGTGTCGCCTGCGGCGACGGACTGCGGCAACGGTTGCACACGACGCGCCGCGGCCCAGCCCGGGGTGATTCGCATGAGACTGCGTAGGTCGCGGCGCCCCGCCGGACGCCGCTCGCAGGCGGTCGTTCTTCCGGTCCGTCGCTTTGAGCAGCCGGATGATGTGACGTGTGGCCCCACGTGTCTGGCGCAGATTTATCGTTTCTACGGCTATCGGAAGACGGTCGCCGAAGTGATCGAAGAGACGCCCGGCAATCCGGACGGCGGCACGCTGGCGGTGTACCTGGGCCTCAGCGCGCTGCGGAATGGGTTCGAGGCCGACCTCTACTCGTTCAGTCTTCGGGTGTTTGACCCGACCTGGTTCGAGATGGAGCCGCCAGCGCTGATCGAGAAGCTGTGGCTGCGCCGTGCCGCGGTGCGGAACGAGAAGCTCCAGCGCGCTATCGCCGGCTATGTGGACTTCATCGAGCACGGCGGCAAGGTGCACTTCGCCGACATGACCGAGAAGCTACTGGCCCGCATACTGGGCCGAGGCCAGCCGATCCTCGCCGGTCTCAGTGCGACATATCTCTACAAGACGTCGCGCGAGTACAAGGATGAGTATGACGACGTCCGTGGCGAGCCGGTCGGGCACTTCGTCGTCGTATCCGGCTACTATCCGAAGAGTGGACGGTTCATCGTGCGCGATCCCTCGAGCCACATCCCGTTCAGCCGGACCGGCAAGTACTCGGTGTCGGCCGACACCTTGATCTCGGCCATCCTGTTGGGTGACGTGACCTACGACGCCGTAGTCCTGGCCGTAAGACCTGGCGAGCCGCTGAGCCGATGAAACGTACCGACAACTACCTGATCGTCGCCGAATCCCAGGACCACGGATCGCTCTCAGGCGGCTTGCTCCGTACGCCGCACGAGTACCTGGAAGGCCGCGCTCCTGGCACCGTGGCCGAGGATGCCACGGTGGTCAACCTCTGCCGGTCGTACCAGTATTTGTCGCGCGGCTACTACGTCTCGCTGCTGGCCGACGCACGGCGTCAGCGCGCCGTACCTTCGCTCAGGATGATCGAGGAGATCACCAGCCCCTACGCCTACTTCATGGCCCTGCGGGCGGCCGGCGTTGAGACGATCGACTTCCGGGTGGTCGGGGGCCGGCGCATCCTGCCGAGGCTGATCGTGCCGAACCGAGCGACGGGCGCCGCGCCGGAACACGGCGAGTCGTTGCTAAGCAGCACCGGCATCGATGAGCCGGCACGCTATAGCCCGCTCGCCGGCGAGTACGTCGACGTGATCTCGGTGTTCGGCAGAACGAGCGACGCACGCTTCCGAAAGCACTGCGCCAGCGTCTTCAAGGTTTGCCCGTTTCCGCTACTCAGCGTCAGGATCTATCGCGAGGAGTCGCGCTGGAAGGTGGGTCAGCTATCGCCGGTTTCGATCGGCCAGATTGGCGCCGCCGAGCTGGCGCTGCTGAATGCCGAATTGGCGAGAGGAAGACCGGCCGGCGACATCGCCATCGACACCAAGAAGCCGCACCGAATCGCCGTGCTAATGGACGAGAGCGATCCGTTCGCGCCGTCGGACGCGAACACGCTGCGAAGGCTGCAGCGGGCCGGCCAGCGGTTGGGTGTGCGACTGGAGGAGATCGGGCGTGACGACTTCTCATCGCTGGCCGAGTACGACGCGCTTTTTTTGCGCGTCGTCACCGGCATGGACCATTACTCATTCCTCTTTGCCCAGCGTGCCAAGAGCCTTGGGATCCCGGTGATCGACGACCCGCAAACTACGGTGCGCTGCTCCAACAAGATCTACCTGCACGAGCTGTTCGGTAGGGCGGGACTCCCGACGCCACGGACGCTCACCATCTCCCGCAAGACGTCGCTCCGCGAGATGGAGGCGCTTGGTTATCCGCTGATAGTCAAGCAGCCTGACGGCACGTTTTCGGCTGCCGTCAAGCGTGTCGCGGCCCGCGAGGAACTCGAGAAAGTCACCCGCGAGCTGTTCAGACGGTCGCCACTGCTGACACTGCAGGAGTTCCGGCCGACCGAGTTCGACTGGCGGATCGCCGTGCTGGATGGCGCGGTGCTATTCGCGTGCAAATACTACATGGCGAAGGGCCACTGGCAGGTCATTGGCGAAACGCCCGGCGGTCGCCGGACCTACGGCAAGGTGGTGGCGGTGCCCGTCGCCGATACGCCCGAATCGGTGAGGGCGCTGGCCCTGCAGGCTGCGGCGCTCATCGGGGATGGTCTCTACGGCGTCGACATCAAGGAGACGGACGAGGGCGTCGTCATTATAGAGATCAACGACAACCCTGACATCTGGGTGGGCGAGGAAGATGCGGCGGAGGGGGACCGGTTGTACGATGCCGTGATCCGCGCCTTTGTGCACCGCATCGAAGAGAGCCGGAGACACGAGGTTCCGGCGTGATCCGTCTGCCCGCCGCGCCCTACCGGCTGTTCGAGGTTGTGGGACTCGAGATCGAGTACGTCATCGTCGATGGCGACATGCGCCCGCGCTGTCTTCTCGAGGACGTGTTCCGCTCGCTCAATGGCCGGTCGACGTCTGACATCGAGTACCGTGGTGTCGGTTTCTCCAATGAGCTCGCCGCCCACGTATTTGAAGTCAAGACGCTGGAGCCGCTCGCCAGCCTCGTGCAGGTCGAAGCCGACCTGCTGCGCGGACTGCGATACTTCAGCGGTGTGCTGTTGGACCGGTTCGGTGCGCGCCTTCTGCCGACGGGTATGCACCCGTTCATGCGGCCATCGGACACCGAGCTCTGGCAGCGGTCCAACCGTGCGGTCTACGAAGCCTACTCCAACATTTTTCCGATCCGGGATCACGGCTGGTTGAACATCCAGGCCAGCCACGTCAACCTCCCGTTCGGATCCGAGGCGCAGACGGTGGCGATGCATAACGCGCTCGCCTGCTTGATGCCGTACCTCCCGGCGTTGGCCGCGAGTTCGCCGATCTACGAAGGTAGGCCGGGTAGGGCGGTGGACAACCGCATGGAGTTCTACAAGACGAACCAGCGCCGGTTTCCGGTGATCACCGGCGGTGTCGTCCCGGAGTTCATCAAGTCATATGCGGACTACCGGCGCAGAATCTATGCGCCGATTCGGGAGTCGTTGCGTGGCCTGCCGCGCGCCGAGCGCCTGCAAGCCGAGTGGGTGAACTCGCGGGGCGCGATCATGCGATTCAGTCGGCGGGCGCTGGAGCTGAAAGTGTTGGACGTCCAGGAATGTGTGAAGGCAGATGTCGCGATCGCCGCCTTTGTGCGCGGTGCCACGAAGCACCTTGTGACGCGAATCGAAGATGGAGGCATGACTCTTCCCGATCACGCGATGCTGGTCCGTGATCTTGACGCCGCGATCCGCGACGGAAGCGACGCCTGCGTGGAAGCGTCGCACCTGCGACCTGACGAGGCTGGTCGCGAGACGACCGACGTGCGACGGGTGTTGAGGGATCTGATCGAAGCCGCAGATGCCGAACTGAGCTCGGAAGAGGCCGCTTACCTGCCACTCGTCGAGAATCGAGTCGAGCGGGGGAACCTCTCGGAGCGGATCGTCAGGCAGGTACGTCGCACAACCAACAGGAGCGGGAGCGGCCGGATTGCTGCCATCCGATCCGTCTACGGAGAGTTGATGGACTGCCTGGCAGCCAACACGCCATGGGACGGTTAGGTCGGCGGCTGGTCATCACCTGCGAGCACGCGAGCAACCGGTTGCCGGCTCGCTACGGCAACCTGGGATTGACGGTCGCCGACGTGCGGTCGCACATCGCCTGGGATCTGGGGGCGCGCACGATCGCTCGCCGTTGCGCGCGCCACTTCAGCTGTCCGTATCACGAAGGGGAGTATTCCCGCTTGCTCGTCGACCTCAACCGTAGCACGCACAACCCGCGGTTGATGCCCCGACGCGCGTGGGGTGTGCGTGTCCCTGGCAACGAAGCGATCGCGCAGGAGGAGAGAGCGCGGCGTATCGCCAGCTACTACCAGCCCTACCGAGACGCCGTATACCGGGACATCGAGAAGACGCAGCGGCGTCACGGAAGCTGTGTCCATCTGAGCATCCACACCTTCACGCCCCAGCTTCGTGGACGCGTGCGCCGCGCGGATATCGGGATTCTCTACGACCCGGCGCGGGCGGCCGAGCGGGAGTTTGCCGACCGCCTCGCCGCGTCGCTGAAGAACGGAGGATTGTCGGTCAGGAGGAATTATCCGTATCGCGGCACGAGCGACGGGCTCACGACCTTCTGTCGCGCCCGCTATCCGGTATCCAGGTATCTGGGGATCGAGCTCGAGCTCAATCAGCGCCTGGTCACATCGCACGCCGATGCCCGTCGCCTGGGGATAACAATCGTTCGCGCTATTCCTCAAGTACTCGAGGGCTAGCGACCGGGGTCGGTCTCGAGCTTCCCGCTACCGTCCGCTGAACACGAACAGCCAGCCGCAGTAGAGAGCATAGCAGACCAGGAACAGCAAGCCCTCGGGCCGCGAGACCCGCCGGCCGCTCAGCATGATTGGGAGGGCCAGGAGGCTGAAGGCGATCAGTACGAGCACGTCGCGTTCGGCGATATGCGGCGCGATGGGCAAGGGCTTGGCGACGCCCGAGATACCGAGGATGCCCAGCAGGTTGAAGGTGTTGCTGCCGACCACGTTCCCGACCGCGATCTCCGGCGCGCCGCGCAGATCGGCCAGCACCGTCACCATCAGCTCCGGCAGCGACGTTCCGAAGGCCACGACAGTCAGCCCGATGAACAGCGGTGCCAGCTCCAGCCGCAGCGCGAGTTGCGAGGCTCCGCGCACCAGTACGTGGCCGCTGGCGAACAGGCATGCGACGCCGACCGTCAGAGTGGTCAGGGCAAGCAGCAAGATTCTTGGATTCGCGTTGGGCGGGCTCTCACGGGCCGGGCGTGTCGAAGGCTCGTTCCGCGGATGTGGACACAGGCTAAGGCGCTGCCTGGCCCGTGTCCACCGGGGCCGAGGTGACCCTGGTGATGTGCTGGGAGCGAAGGGCCGCATCGAGTGCTGCCAGCGTCTCGGCATCCGATCCAGCCCGAATCAGTCGCTCGCGCACGGCGGCCTCGGCCAGGCCGCTTGCCAGCGCCGCAAGGATCTGGAGCTGTAACCCGCCCTCGCGCTCGGGACTGAGCAGCAGGAAGACGAGGTGGACAGGCAGTCCGTCCGGAGCGTCCCATTCTACCCCGGCGATCGAGCGGCCGAACGCCAGCACCGGCCGCCTCACGCTCGGCAGCCGCGCGTGAGGGATCGCGACGCCGCCGCCTGTGCCCGTCCCCTGGAGCTCCTCACGCTGCCGAACCGCCGCGTAGCAAATCCCCGCTGCGGGTGTCCCGGCATGGCCCGCCAGGCTGCCGCATAGCTCGTCGATAACCTCCCAGCGTGTCGTGCCGCGCAGGTCGGGAACGGCCGCCGAGCGCGCGAAGAAGGCGAGGACGTTCACGGCTTTGCGCCGGTGGATCGACCAGGAAAGCCATGGCGCGACGAGCAGCGACGAAACGATTGCAGAGACCACGATGCCGACGAAGACCTCGGTGGTGAGGATGCCGTGCTCGAGCGCCAGGTCGGCGGCGACGATCCCCGTAACGCCGCTCGGCGTGAAGGCGATTCCTATGGAAAGACGGTCCTCCCGAGACAGCGCCGTCCCAATAGCTCCGAGCCGGGCACCGCCGAACTTGGCGGCGATGGAGATCACGGTCACGAAGGTCACGATGAACCAGTCGAACTCGGCAAGGAAATCGTACTGCAGGCCGATGCCTGCGAAATAGAGCGGAACGAACACCGAGTGAACCATCTGGGACACGACGTTGCGCGTGCGTTCGCTGAGCGCGTGTGATTCCCCGGCCATGATCCCCGCGAGGAAGAAGCCGAACAGCGCCGTCAAGCCGACGCGCTGGGTGAGGGCTCCGCACGCCAGGCCCACGCAGCTGACGAGGCTCAGAACAGCGCCCGGCTGATCTGGCAACCGCTCGCTCACGTAGGCGATGGCGCGATCCACACCGCGCAGGCCCCAGGTCAGACAGAACGCGGTAAAGGCGATCGCGACGATCAGCGATAACGCGACCGAGCCCAATCGCACGCCGATCGGCGTAGCCATGCCCAGCACAACGGCGAGGATGACCCACGCCAGGACGTCGTTGACTGCGTAGCCACACAACGTCACGAGCCCCAGGTCGCTCTTCACCAGGTCGAGGTCGTGCAGCACTCGCGCGATGATCACCATCGCGCTGATCGCCATCGTGGTACCGAGAAATAACGCGAAAGGCAGGCGAACACTGGGATCGGGCATGTAACGGTCGGGTAGCAGCAGCGAGAAGCCGAAACCGAAAGCCAGGGGAACCAGCACGCCAATGACACCGATTCGTAGCGCCGGCCCCCGCTGGCGCCAGGCCGCCGACACGTCAACCTCGAGGCCGGTCTCGAGCAGCAGGAACAGCACGCCGAACCAGGCGACGGTGTCGAGCATCGCCAGCTGGATGGGGTCGGGAGGGAAGAGGGCGCTCTGAAGCGCGGGCCAGGCGCGGCCGAGCAGCGTCGGTCCGAGCAAGAGCCCGATGGCAATCTCACCGACCAGGGGTGGATGCCCCATACGCCGCAACACCTCGCCGAGGCCCCGGGCCAAGCCCAACAGTAAAAGGACCTGGAGCAGGAAGATGCCAAGGTGCTGCTCGGTCACGCGTCGCTCCCCTCGATTTTCCGCACCGGCCTGCGGGTGCTGGGGTGGCTTGTTCGCAATGGCAGGTTACCGATCTGATATTGGAGATGCAGGCTGCCTCTGCGAAAGGACCCGCGACGCGGCTCTGGGCATGACGCTGTGCACGATAGGGCGCCCTCGGTCTCACCCAGCTCGCCGGCCGGGAAGTGATCGCCTAGTTTCGGGACTCGGGCTGACACGATCGACGGGCCGGTCGGCTGCATGGAGCGACGTACGCCATCCAGTCACAAGGTCACTCGACCGGACGATCTACCTCCTTTCTGACCGCGCAAATGAGCCGGAAGCGTGAAGAACGCGCGCAACTCATACGGCGCAGCCTCAGGGCCGCCGAGGAGCTGGACGGTGTCCCGCTACTCGACGACGCCGGCCTCTGGCTCCTGACCAGCACGGCGTCGTCACCGTCGAACCCAGTAGCGCTGGCTCGAGCCCTGACGTGGGGCGAGTTGCCTTCGCGTCAGGAGCTGGCGCGGCTGTTGGGGGCGCGCCAGGTCGTGCGCGTCGATGTCGAGAACGTCAGCCGCTGGCACAAGGCTGTCACCGGCCTGGAGCGGCGACGCGACATCAGGAGGCTCATCCGTGAGGGTGTCCCAGCGCTTCGCCAGCTCACGCTGGAGGGCATCCGCGAGGGGATAGCTGCCGCGCACGTCCGCCTCGAGCGATTGACCAGCACGTTTGAGTCCGCGGAGTCGGCCGCCAAGTGCCGTGGGGCGGAGCCGAGCGAACCGCTCGACGTTGAGACGCTCGTCGCCGCGCTTCCTGCACGCCTGCACGCCCTGGCTGATTGGCGTCCCGGTCCCCTGCAGTTGCTCCTCGACGCCGGGAGCGGTGCCGACCGGGCGCTGCTCGAGTTCGCATCAACGGCGTCGGAGGGAAGCGCCGCCAATCTCGCGGCAGTGCTGCTCGGTAAGCGCCACGGGTCGATGGCACGTGATCAAGGCCGGCAGGGCGGGCCGCCGGAATCGCTGCCTGGAGCGCTTCGCCCGGCCTATCAGTTCGGCCGATCGGGTGGCTGGGTCAGCCCGGCTTTCGTGGCGCTGGCCCTCGATGCACGCACCTCGCTCGATGAACTGCCCGGCCGCGTACCCGAATCGGTGGCTGGGCGGCTGAGTTTGGTGGCGGAGCGTGTGGCGATACTCTACGGTCCCGACGCCACCCTGGAGGTCCTACGCTCACTGACCATGAGATGGCAGGAGAGCGAGGCGTGGGCCGGACGCTCTAGACGGGAGATCTCTAGGCTCAAGCGCCTCGTCCGAGCTGCGGAGTCGATGTCTCCCATCACTCTGAGGTCGGCGCTCGAAGAGCGGGTCGTGGGCGCGGTGAGGACACTGCCACGGCTCCGTAGTTCTAAGGCCCAGGTCCTGACTCAGCTGTTCAAGGAGTGGGTAGACGTGATCGCCCTCGAGCCGCGAAGTATTGGGTCGCAACGGCTCCGCCAGGTCGCCTTTCGCTCGCTCGCTGGGGGCGCGACGGCCGCGATGACGGCCATGGCGAAGGCGTGGCTCGAAGCTCCGACGAAGACCGACGAATCGCTCGAAGAGATCGAGCGTGCAAGGCTGGCGCTCAGCCTGACCCACCCTGGGATGGCCCTCGCGGCTCCGGTATGGTCGAGCGCGGAGCGGATTGGGAACCTTCGCTTTGTGGCTGGGTCGCTGGATAAGTCGAAGCTCCAAGCGCTCTGGCCGCAGATCGTCGCGCTGGGCGAAGAAGACCTGGTCCGCCTGCCGCTCGGATTCCTCCAATCTGCGTCTGCGTACCTGGTGAGCAGAGCTGTTGAGCTGGGAGTTGCCGAACAAGCGGCGGATCTGGAAAGGTCTGTGCTGGAGAGGTACCTCGGCACGGTAACCGTCCTGCAGGAGATGCAGCTGCAGAGCCTCGCGAGGCAGAGATGGTTCGTCGAATTGTTCGAGCGCGGAGGTGCCCCGGCGGCTGCACTCACGCTGGCGCTCCTCACGAGCTTCAGAAGACGGGAGGGCACCGATCGGCGGCTGGCGTCGTTGCATGCGCTGGGAAGGGGATTCAAGAGCCATGGACCGCTGCTCGAGCGTGCGCTGGAAGCTTGGAATACGGCAACGGTCCAGGCGCCCCCTCCCGAGCTGGCCCTGTTAGCCGAGGCGCTCGAAATGTCCGTCGAGCCTTTGGAGCGTTACCTCCACTTCAAGCGCCTCGCCGGACACGGCGAGTCGTTCTCGAAGGAACTCCTCGAGCTTCTGTCCCTCGACCGCAAAGAAGAATCGGAGATCGCCTACCTCGAGGCTCGGCTCGCTGCCGCCGACCTCTCGCAGGAGAATCGCACAGCGATCGAGTTGCGTCTCCTGACTCTGAAGGATCCGGAGTCGCAACGCGGCCGTCGCCGCAAAGCGATTCGCCGGGCGCGCAATCGCTTCGATCGGGCCCTGGCGCTGTATCGCAGCCAGAGCCTGGAGCGCACCCTGACCGACGTGTACTGCCGACTACTATCGAGCTTGTTGGGTGAGAAGGTCCCTCGCGAGGCGATGCGTCCTGGCATGAGGGAGTCGCTGCAGTTGCTCAGCTCGGACAATCGGAACTGGCACCTGTTCGTGGAACTGCTCCGCGATGAGGTAAGAGGTCGCCCTCTACAGGATCGCGCGGCAAATCGGGAATGGTTGGCTCGCGCGGAGCGGGCAGGGCTCAACTCTGATATGTGGGTCCGCGGCCTGCGCGCGACCGTCGAGGTCGACGGCGCGTCGATCGAGTTCGCCAGCGAGCGAGATCCGTTCGAGATCCTGAAGATGGGTAGCTACTTCGACACCTGCCTCAGCCTCGAGGGAGAGTCTGAGATCTTGGCAGCGTCGGTCGTGGTCAACGCGCTCGACGTCAACAAGCAGGTGATCTACGGCCGCCTGCCGGATGGGACCGTCGTGGCCCGCAAGCTGATCGGCGCCACGGCGGCCGGTCAGCTGGCCGGCTATAATACCTACGTGTCGTATAATCGTGAGCCGATCGCCGCCGCCCTCACTGGGCTTCTGGAAAACTTCGCCAGCGAGTGTGGCCTGCGGCTCAGCGATACGGCGACGCCCGAGGTCCTGCACGACGGCTACTGGTACGACGACGGCAACGAGCTGTGGAGTGAGTTCGCCGAACCATCTCAGCTGGACGGCGAATAAGACCACCATTCCAGATCACCCGCCCGATACCTTGACGTTCGACAACAAGGCCCTACTATTGTAGACAATCTGGGTATCGAAACCGCCGGGAGGGTGATCGTGGCTCGGTCGAAGGCTGATCTGCTTCAGGGCACGCTCGACATGCTGATCTTGAAGACTTTGGCGCTGGGGGAGCTGCACGGCTGGGGCATCTCGAAGCGGATCCGGCAGATGTCGCGGGACGTGCTGGAGGTGAACCAGGGCTCGCTGTATCCGGCGCTGTACCGGCTGGAGGACAGAGGGCTGATCGAGTCGGAGTGGGGAATCTCCCCTGAGGGTCGGCGGGCGAAGTTCTACTCGTTGACGAACAATGGCAAGAGGGCTTTGCGGGAAGAGACGCGCTCCTGGGAACTCTTCTCGGAAGCGGTGCAGCTCATCCTGCAAACGAGTCAGTAGGCAAGGGACATGGATTGGCTTAAGAGGCTAGCTCGCCGCATTGGCATTTTGCTGAAGCGTTCTCGCGTCGAACGCGAGATGGACGAAGAGATGCGTCTCCACATCGAGATGGAGATCGAGGATCTGATGCGACGCGGGATGAATCGGGAAGAGGCACGACGCCAGGCGCTGGTGCGGTTCGGCGGCGTCGAGCGCTACAAAGAGCGGGGTCGCGATGCACGCGGCGTGCGTTGGCTTGTGGACATGGGTCAGGATTTCCGCTACGCGACCCGGACCTTCCGCAGAAACCCCGGCTACACGTTCGTGGCGGCGCTGACACTGGCGCTAGGCATCGGCGCGACCACGGCGATCTTCAGCGTGGTCGACGGCGTGCTGTTGAAACCGCTGCCTTATCACGAGCCCGGGCAGTTGGTGATCATTAGACAGCAGAACAGCCCGACGAACAGTTGGCCGCTTTCTGTTGTCGACTACCAGGCGGTCGAGGAGGTTGCGCGATCTCTTGAAAGCGTAAGTGGCCTATCGCGGAGCAGGGCGATCCTAACGGGCGGAGATCAGCCGGAGCGGATCGCGGTGGGCTATGTGACAGCCGATTGGTTCAACACGTTGGGCGTTTACCCGGCCGAGGGCCGCGGCTTTCGTGACGGGGAGGATCGACCCGGTGCGGAGCGAGTGGCCGTCATCAGCCACGCGTTTCGCGAGCGCAAGTTTGGCCGGGACGCCGACGTGACAGGGCGGACGCTAGTATTGGACGGTGTCAGCTATGCGGTCGTGGGCGTGCTGGCACCAGGCGTCACGTCGATGGTCGGCTGGGGCGCCGAGATTTGGCCGATTCTGCAGCTTCAACCCCCACCGCGTCGCGGGCCGTTCTTCATTCAAGCTGTGGGTCGCCTGCGAGACGGGATCTCTCACTCGGAGGCAGCCCAAGACCTCGCCGGAGTGAGCGACCGGATCTTCCCGTTATGGGCCGAGTCGTTTCAGGATCGCGAGGCACGCCTGACTCCGTTCCCGCTTCGTGATGCCATGGTCGGCAACGTGGGAGGTGCGCTGGCCCTGCTGTTCGGCGCGGTCGTGTTCGTCTTGCTGATCGCGCTGGCCAATGTGGCGAACCTGTCGCTGGCACGGGCGAGCACGCGGGAACGGGAGGTGGCGCTCCGGGCATCGCTGGGCGCGAGCCGGGGCCGCCTGACGCGGCAGCTACTGGTCGAGAGCGTGACGCTCGCCGCGCTCGGCGGTTTTGTCGGCACCGTGCTTGCCTTCTTCGCCCTCGATGCGCTGCTCAGTCTCGGCCCGCAGCTGCCGCGCATCGATGAGGTGAAGCTCGACGGCAGGGTCCTGGGGTTCACGGGCCTCATCACCGTGGCCAGCGCGGTGCTTTCAGGCCTCGCTCCGCTGATCCACGGGATCACCTCCGATTTGGGGGCGGCACTACGGAGCGGGGGCCGGACGGGGTCGGATGGGCGGCGCGCGAACGCCTTACGTGGCGCGTTGGTGACCGCCGAGTTCGCCTTGGCGTTGCCGCTGCTCGCCGGTGCGCTGCTGCTGTTCACCAGCCTCGAGCGGTTGCAGAAGGTGGATCCCGGCTTCGATCCCGAGAACCTGCTCGTGGCCCGGGCGTCGATCGCGGCCAGCCGCTATTCGGAACCAGCCTCCGTGGTGCAATTCTGGGATCGAGCGCTGCCCGCACTCGCCGAGATTCCGGGCGTAGCCGCCGTGGGGCTCAGCTCCGCGGCGCCGCCGAACAGTCCGGGCATGATCAACAACTTCGATCTACGGGACAGACCGGTGCCGCCGGGTAGCAGCCAGCCGGCGGTGCCCTGGGTGATCGTTTCGCCGGGCTACTTCGAAGCCATAGGGGTTCGCCTGCTCCAGGGACGGTTGCCCGACATCACCGACACGTTCGACACCCCGCGAGTTGTGGCGGTGAGCAGCCGTTGGGCGGCGCGCTTCTACCCCGGCGAAGATGTGCTGGGGAGGCAGTTGTACGCGGGCGGCAGCACGACGAATCCGGTGACCGTGGTCGGCGTGGTGAGCGACGTGAAGTACGAGGGCCTGGCCGGCGTCGATGAGAGTGTGATCTACGAGTCGTACACCCAGAATCCGTGGCGCTCGGTGAACCTGGTCATCCGTGGTAGGGGAACCTCGGTGACGGCGGCGCAGGTACGTGGCCGGCTCAACGCCCTGGATCCCGATGTGCCGCTATCGAACGTGCAGACTGCGGAGCAAAGACTTGCTGCATCAATTGACCGGCCGCGGTACTGGGCGACGCTCGTCGGTATCTTCGCTGCGGCCGGCCTGGTGCTGGCGGCTGTGGGGATCTACGGCGTTCTCTCGTATTCGGTGAGCAAGCAGGCGCGCGACATCGGCATACGGATGGCGTTGGGCGCACAGGCTTCGGCGGTTCGCCGCAGCGTAGTCGGTCGCGCGATGGGGCAGGCGGCGTTGGGGCTCGGCGTCGGGTTCGGCGGAGCGCTGTATCTCACCCGCTGGCTGGAAGGCCTGCTGTTCGGCGTGTCGCCTACCGACCCGGCCACCTTCGGCTTGGTCGTGCTGCTTCTACTCGTCGTCGCCTTGGCGGCCTGCTATTGGCCGGCACAGCGCGCGACGAAGGTCGACCCCGTGCGAGTCCTAACGGAGGAGTGAGGGTCGACATTCGCCGCGCGCCGGACCTCTTGTCGCTTAGGGCGACGCCCGGCCAGTCGCCTGCACGCCCAGCTCGATGTTCGGCCGCGGCGGGTTCAGGTAGCGGGCCAGGAAGTCGTAGATCACCCGGCGGACCTCCCAGGCCTCGGGCACGTCGAGGCGGTCGAAGCTGTGGCCGCCCGGTAGATCGTAGATCTCGTACTCGAAGTCCTTGCCGGCCGCCGTGAGCGCCTGGATCAGGTGCTCGACCTCGATCACGTTGACGTCCTCGTCGTGCACGTTGCCGTGGATCCGCACCGGGCGCGTTAGCTTCTCGACGTTCCAGACCGGCGAACGGCGCTTGTACTCCTCCAGGTTCTCGCGCGGCGTCGCGTCGATATGGTACTCCGCCTCGTAGTATCTCTGGTAGCTGGGGCCGAGGTAGCCCATCCGCTGTACCAGGTCGGAGACGGGCACGCCGGCGAAGCCGACCACGTAACTGTCCGGGTGGTCGAACAGGCTGTGCAGGGTGATGAGCCCACCGTGGCTCCAACCGATGAGCCCGACCCGATCCTCGTCGACCCGCGGGTGGTTGGCGACCACCCAGTCGCGGGCCGCCAGACAGTCGCCGACCTCCCGGCCGCCGTAGTCGATGGCCCGATAGATCCCGCGGCCGTAGCCGGTCGAGCCGCGGTACTCCGGTGCCACGACGATGTATCCCTGGGCGATGAGCTCGCGGACGATCCGGCTGTGATACGTCGTGAAGTCGGCGTGCACGCCGCCGTGCGGAAGCACCAGCAGCGGCAACTTGCGGCCGCCGAAGTCCTCGCGCGGCGTGAATACGTACGTGTAGAACTTGAACGGGTTGCCCGGGCCGCTGGGCGGCGGGTTGGGCTCGTTCGCCAGAGGCGGCCCGTAGATCCGAACCTTCTCGACGACGGCCACGTCGCCGACCCGGTCGAACCAGAGTACATCGTCGATCAGCTTCTCGAGGATGTCGAGCCGGTGGTCCAGGGCATCGTGCTCCCTCACCAGCCGCTCGGCCATCTCCACCGCCTGCTGGGCCGGTGTCTGTCCTCGCGCCGACGTGGCGGGGAGCAGCACCCCCAGGACGGCTAGGGCCGTGAATGCACGCGGTAGACGCATCTTTCCCTCCGTGCTCAGTAGCTTGGCGAAACAGACTGGACAGGGTGAGAAAGTCTGGCCGCAAGGCGGCGGAGGCAAGGTGCCGACTGCAGCCGCCAGCGTAGGAACGGGCGCCCTCCCCAAGTGTATACCCAGTCCCTCCTACCGCCCTCCCGAGGTCCTCAGCAGGAGAGTCACCGTGCCGAGGGAATTCAAGTTCCGCAAGGATGACGGTCGCAAGAAGAAGAGGCGAGACTTTGGGAACTTCTGGGTCGAAGAGACGAGGGTGGAGGAAGTCTCTCACAAGGAAATAAGAGAGGGCGATCCCGAGCACGCGGAGATCGAAGAGATCGCGCAGCAGGTGGGCGACGAGCTGTCCGATGGCAGGATCACGCCGGCTGAGGCGAAGCGGCGGCTTACCAGCGCGGTCCACCGACTGTCTACACGGGGCAACGACGTCTGCCCAATGTGCGGCACGCGGAATAGGAGTTCCGGCTCCTTCGTCTGCGCTTCGTGTGGTGCGGAAGTGGAGTTCGAGACGGAGATCGAGCTAGATTTCGAAGGGTTCGACGACGAGTGAGCGGGTCCTAGCACGACGCCGGGCCCGTCAAAAGCCCTCGTTCTACGCGGACGGGGGCTTTTTTTGCGCCCTACCACTTGCCGTCCCCTGTCCGGGTTCCGAGCTTGGAGGTCTCAACCCTGGGAGGAACGGTCATGAAGCGCACGTGCTTGTTCGCTATCCTGCTGACCGTGGGCTGTGCCCCCGAAACGATCGACGTGAGGACCGGTTATCTGGACGTCGAGGGCGCTCGGCTTTACTACGAGGAGGCGGGGCAGGGAGATCCGGTGGTCCTGATCCACGGCGGCTTTCTGGACCGTCGCATGTGGGACGGCCAGTTCGAGGTCCTGGCGCGGCAGTACCGAGCGATCCGCTACGACGTGCGGGCCCACGGTCTTTCTCGTGCCGACTCGGTGACCTTCGCCGACCATGAGGATCTGCACCAGCTGATGGCAGCGCTGGAAGTCCGGAGCGCGACCATCATCGGGCTCTCCATGGGCGGCCAGATCGCCACCGATTTCGCACTGGCCTACCCGGAAATGGTATCGGCGCTCGTGCTGGTTGGTCCCGGCCTGTCTGGCCACATGTTCGAAGACGAGCTACTCCGAGCCTACATGGAAGAGCTGACGGCTGCTTTCGAAACCGGCGGCTTCTCGGCGGCCATCGAGATCTTCGCCAGGTACTGGTGCGACGGCCCGCAGCGTGAATCATCGGAGGTAGACCCTGCCGTGCGCGAGAAAGTCCTGACGATGCTGGCGGGAAGCGACGAGCGTTGGCGGTACTGGAATCTGAGCCGGCAGCTGGAGCCGCCGGCCATCGAGCGGTTGGGTGAGATCGATGTGCCCATACTGGCGATCGTCGGGGGCATCGACATGCCTGTCATCGATGGGATCGTCGATCTCATTGCGGGGCAGGTGCCGGACGCACAGAAGATTGTGATCCCCGACGTCGCCCACATGGTGAACATGGAGAAGCCGGACGAGTTCAATGAGCTCGTTCTCGAGTTCCTGGCCAGCTTGAGATGATCGGCCAGGCCCAGGACGCGGAGCGATGACTGACTTTCGGGAGAAGAACGTCCTGATCACAGGCGCCGGTAGAGGCATCGGGCGGCTACTGGCCGGGAAGATCGCCGACCGGGGCGCCTGTGTGATCCTCTGGGACATCGACGAGGCAGCGCTGGCCGATGTAGGCCGCGAGATCGAGGGCCGCGGCCACAGGGTCGGTACGTACCGTTGCGATGTCTCCGACGCCGACGCCATCGATGCCACGGCGCGGCACGTGCTCGACGACTGGGGCCCGGTAGACATCCTGATCAACAACGCCGGCATCGTGACCGGTAAGCCGATCCTCGAATCGCAGGACGCCGAGATCCGGCGGACCTTCGACGTCAACACGCTCGCCCATTTCTGGACGGTCCGCGCCTTCTTGCCGGGCATGCTGGAACGGGGGAGCGGCCATATCGTGACGGTCGCCTCGGCGGGCGGCCTGGTGGCAGCCCCAAAACTCAGCGACTACAGCGCCAGCAAGTTCGCTGCGGTGGGTTTCGATGAGGCGTTGCGCATGGAGCTCGCCGGCGCGGGACACGAGATCAAGACGACGGTCGTCTGCCCGTACTACGTGAGCACCGGGATGTTCGAAGGCGTGAAGACCCGCTTCTCCTGGTTGCTCCCCATCCTCGAGCCCGAGTACGTGGCCGACAGAATCGTGAAGGCGATCCGCAAGAACCGCCGCCGCCTCTTGATGCCCCGCTTCGTTTACACGGCCCTGCCGCTGCGGGTGCTGCCGGTTCGCTGGTTCGATGCGCTGATCGGCTTCTTCGGCATCAGCCGCAGCATGGACGAGTTCACCGGCCACCGCGATACTGGCCGGCCGACTTCCGACCACTCGGCGACGGGCGGCCCGTGACAAGTTGCCGTGACAGGTTATAATACCGAGCGGGACCGGCCACCCAAGACAGGGCCGGGATCCAGGGGAGAGGTGGCCGAGCGGCTTAAGGCGGCACCCTGCTAAGGTGTTGGGGGCATTGCCCCTCGTGGGTTCGAATCCCACCCTCTCCGCCATCGTTCAAGACCGCGGGGCTGTGTCTCGATTGAGACTCAGCCCCGCTTTCTTATGCCTCGGAACCTCCCGTCTTCTGTCATGCAGCCAACCGATCGCTCGCTTTGCACGCAAATCGAGTCGTGCCGCTTGCAGCATGTTTCCCCGCGCGTCGTGCTCCAACCTGGGTGTCTTGATCACTCAACTCCTGATCGAGCGGGACATCGTGTCTCAAGGAGAGATCGAGACGTGAGTGAGTGGTTCGAGATCCTGCTCGGTCGCGTGAACCGAGAACGCGAAAAAAACCGTGCGGTCCTTCGAACGCATTCCTTCGCTCTTGGATGGAGTCGAGCGCGATGCGAAGGAGTGGCGATGCTTCGCAGGAAGAAAAAGTCGCGAAAGAGGAGATTCTCTTCGGATGCAAAAGGGCGTAGCCCGGGGAGGCATTACCTGTAACTTGTTGTTATCAAACAATATACAACGGCACCCGCCGGGGGCCGCCTCGCCGTGGCAGCGGCGAGTTCGGAATCTTTTTCTGCTAATTGCGTCGGGGGCCGCGGGTTCGTGACGAGTCTTTTCGAGGATGCGATGATGCGTTTACGAGATGGTTGACGAGTGCGCGCGAGTAGCCTAAACTGATTCCTACACGTTTCTCATCTCCGTACCGGGAGATCGGCGGGCAAGCTCGCCAGCAACCTATAGAAAAATAACCTCTCCCTTTGAGAGCGATTTGTTGAAGGTGAACGATCGCCCCCTAGTCGTGTCGGTACAGTGATCTCGAACCCGTCACGATGGCAGCGACGTCGTCTTCCTTCTGCCGGGCTTTGGAGGCTCCCATGTCGGACGTGCTGACTGTAATCGAGCGGCGCATCTACAACTACCTTGTCGACTACCTGAAGCGCGAAACCTACCAGCCGAGTATCCGCGAGATCGGGACACGCTTCGGGATCCGCTCGACTAAGACGGTTACAGAGCACCTTCAATCCCTGCAGAGGAAAGGCTACCTGGACCGCACGCCCTCGCGCTCGCGGGCGCTGCGGATACTGGGTCTAAACCTGAGCCCCGAGACCTATACGATCCCGCTATACCGTAATGGGGCCTACGAAACCACCGACGAGGAGGTGGAGGCCCGCTTCGACCTCGACCGTTCCTTCGCCTGTTCCGCTGACTGCTTCATGGTCCGCGCCAGCCGCGACGCGGAGGACCTGGGAGTCTTCAACGGAGATCTGGTCCTCGTGGAACCTTGCGACGACGGCGGCAACTCCGATGTGGCGGTGTACGAGAGTGGCGGCTCGATCGAGCTTCGTCGAATGATGCCGGCGTCCGGGTCCGGCGAATCGGACAACGGCGCGTCGGCGGCTCGCTTCTTGGGTATCGCCCGGGCCGTGTTGCGCACCCTACCGAAGGGCTAGCCAGTCCTATAATCAGCGCCCAGCTTTCGGTGTGGAGAGACCCAGGGGCTTGATGGACCTCGATCATGCTCGGTGGATGGAGATGGCCCTGGATGAGGCGCGCCTAGGCGCGGCCCGCGGCGAGGTCCCTGTGGGTGCCGTGGTTGTCTGCGGCGACCAGGTCGTGGCGCAAGACCACAACCGGACCCGCGAGACGGCAGACCCGACAGCCCACGCCGAGATCCGCGTCCTGCGCGAGGCGGCGGCGAAGCTGGGCGACTGGCGGCTCGTCGGCTGCACCCTCTACGTCACCCTCGAGCCCTGTGCGATGTGCGCGGGAGCTATAGTACTGGCGCGCATCGAGCGACTGGTCTTCGCCGCCGACGATCCGAAGGCGGGGATGTGTGGCAGTCTGGGGAATCTCGTCCAGGACGAGCGGCTGAACCATCGAGTGACGGTCGAGAGCGGGGTGCTGGCCGAGGAGTCCGGCGAGTTGCTCCGCGAATTCTTCCGAGAGAAACGCTAGCCGATGGCAGATGCGAAGATCCGCGTGCTGGTGGCGGAGGAGGTCCGCTACTTCCTGGGCTACGTCGATATCCCGGCCGATGTGGCGATCGAGTGGCTGCCGGCGTCGGCGCCGGTACCCGAAGGTGACTATAAAGGAATACTGCCGCTCCTGTCGCGCCGGATCGACGAGACTGTCCTCGACCGCCTCCCGCAGCTCGCCGTCGTCGCCAACTACGCCGTCGGCTACGACAACATCGACCTCGAGGCGACGCGCACCCGTGGCGTGGCGGTCTCCAACACGCCGGATGTCCTCACCGAAGCGACCGCCGACCTCACCTGGTCGCTGATCCTCGCGGTCAGTCGACGGATCGTCGAGGCGGAGCGACTGGCCCGGAGCGGCGAGTGGGCCTGGGGTCCGACGTTGCTCCTCGGAACACAATTGAGCGGCCGGACGCTGGGGCTTCTGGGAGCGGGCCGCATCGGGCAGGCGGTTGGCCGACGCGCTATCCCCTTCGGGATGGAGGTCGCCTACTGGGACCGGGTGGCGCAGCCCGACTTCGAGCGCGAGATCGGGGCGCGCCGCATTCAGTCGCTCCAAGAGATCGTGGCGGTCGCCGACGTGCTCTCGATCCACCTCCAGCTGAGCGACGAGACGGCGTGGTTGATCGGGCGCGATGAGCTGGCGGCTATGAAAGAGAGCGCGATCCTGATCAACACAGCGCGCGGCGGTATAGTGGACGAGGACGCGCTCTGCGAGGCGCTCGAGACGGGCAAGCTGTGGGGCGCTGGCCTGGACGTCTACGAAGGCGAGCCCCAGATCAGAGAGTGCCTGAAGCGTCTCTCGAACGTCGTGCTGCTCCCGCATATCGGTAGTGCAACGGAAGACACGCGGCGCAAGATGTTCGAGCTGGCCTGGACCAACCTGATGCTCGGTGTGCGGGGGAAGCGACTCTTGACGCCTGTCCGATGAACGTCGAAACATCGAACACCGAACTTCGAACGCGTTTCGCTCGACGTTCGACATGCGCTGTCCGATGTTCGATGTTCAGTCGGGGCGTCCAAACGCTTCAATCGCCTCCCTAATCACCTCCTTCGCCATCCCCACGTGCTCCCAGCCCATCACCGCTGTCTTCTTGCCTTCCAGCTCCTTGTACACCTGGAAGAAGTACTCGACCTCTTTCAATAGGTGCGCCGGCAGGTCGTCAATGTCCCCCACTTCTTCGAACCGCGGGTCCTTGTCTGGCACGGCCAGCACCTTCTCGTCCTGGCTCTTCTCGTCGGTCATCAGCAGGATCGCGATCGGGCGCGCCGAGAGGACGCAGCCGGTGAACGTCGGGTCGGTCACCAAGACCAGTGCGTCCAGCGGGTCGCCGTCCGCCGACAGTGTTCCGGGTATAAACCCGTAGTCGCCGGGGTAGTGGACCGGCGAGTGGAGCACGCGATCCAACCGGAAGATGCCCGCCTCGGCGTCGTATTCCACCTTGTTCCGAGACCCCTTGGGGATCTCGACAACTACACTCACGATGTCGGGCGCAGCCGGGCCGGCTGGAAGTTCGTACAGGCTCATATCCTGCTGCCTCTAGCCCAGTGTTCGGGGAAAAGTGACCGCTGATCGAGTACTGTACCTGCCCTCGCTGCCTTCCGCCAGGTCGAGTTCGATTCAGTATCCAACATCCCCCTGGGTTTCCTCTCCCGGCCCCGCCGCCTAGCTTACGCGGCTGATACCGGCGATCGGGCACTAACGGCGGTCAGCGGGTGTTCTGAGATTGCCGAAGTCCGCGAGAGAGTCTCAGAGGAGATGATTCCCGGATGAGCGAAGCAGAGGGGAAGAGAGAGATCCGGCTGGGCATGGCCCTGATCCCCGTGGTTTTCCTGATCGGCGCCCTGGCGCTAGTCATCAGCGTCTACAAGCTCCCCCCTCACATGCCGCTGATCTTCGCCGCGGCGGTGGCCGCCGGCGTCGCGATGGCCAACAGGGTCCCCTGGGATGATGTCCAGGCGGGTATGGTGCACGGGATCAACCTGGCGATGGGCGCCATACTGATCCTCATGGTGGTCGGCACGATGATCGGCACCTGGATCCACGGCGGAGTCGTGCCGTCGATGATCTACTACGGGTTGAAGGTACTCTCTCCCGGGATCTTCCTAGTCGCCACGTTGATCATCTGCTCCATCGTCTCACTCGGCACCGGCTCATCCTGGTCGACGGCGGGCACGGTGGGGGTGGCGCTCATCGGGGTTGGCGCGGCGTTGTCGATACCGCTACCGATGACCGCCGGCGCCATCATCTCGGGTGCCTACTTCGGTGACAAGATGTCTCCGCTCTCCGACACGACCAATCTGGCGCCCGCCATGGCGGGGACCGATGTGTTCACTCACATACGCCACATGATCTACACGACCGGGCCGGGATACATAATCGCTCTGATCCTCTACGCGCTCCTGGGAATGCGCTACGCCGGCGGCGAGATGGAGGCCCAGCAGATCGGCGCCATGCTCGACACCATGCAGTCCAACTTCTTCATCCATCCGCTGCTGCTGCTGCCGCCCGTCCTCGTCATCGTCATGGTGGTGAAGAAGATCAAGCCGCTACCCGCTTTGCTGGGCGGCACGGTGCTCGGCGGCATCTTCGCCATAGCGACGCAGGGCGCCTCGCTGGCCGACTCGATAGCTGCGGCCCACTCCGGATACGTCTCCAATACGGGCGTTACCAGTGTGGACGACCTGCTGTCTAGGGGTGGCCTGATGAGCATGATGGAGACCGTGGCTCTCATCATCTGCGCCCTCGCGTTCGGCGGCATCATGGAGCGCACCGGGATGCTCGAGGCCATCGCCCGCTCGCTGCTCAAGTTGGTGAAGGGGACCGGCTCGCTCATCACGACGACCGTACTGAGCTGCATTGGAATGAACGCCGTGGCGTCGGATCAGTACATCGCGATTGTCATCCCCGGCCGCATGTACAAGAACGCGTTCGACAAGCAGCAGCTCCATCCCAAGAACCTCTCCCGTGCTCTGGAGGACTCGGGCACCCTGACATCGCCACTCATCCCATGGAACAGCTGCGGGGCTTTCATGTGGGCCACCCTGGGCGTCTATCCGCTGGCCTACTTACCCTACGCCTTCATGAACCTGTTGAACCCGTTGGTGTCGATATTCTATGGGTGGACGGGGATCACGATGGACAAGCTCGAGGAGGGGGAAGGCGAAGAGATCGAAGCAACCGCCTAACGGACTCCGACTCACAAGCGGTCGACGTCGGTTGGCAATCGCCGACTCCCCGAATCCCCGAATCCCAACCGTCCTAACACGTTGACACTACGGCTGTTTTGCCGCTATACTCCCGGCGGCCAACCAGGGCGTGGGTGTAAGGGGAGAGCGTGCACAGCGAACCGAACGAAGTGGTCATGGACGAGCGAGCCGTGCGGCGTGCCGTCGCCCGTATGGCCCGCGAGATCGTCGAGCGGAACGCCGGGACCCAGGGCCTGATCCTGGTGGGGATTCACCGTCGCGGCGTCGAGCTGGCGGATCTCATCGCTGAGGAGATCGAGAAGAGCGAGGAGCAGAAGATCCCGCTCGGCACCTTGGACATCACGCTGTATCGGGACGACCTGAGCGTTATCGGCCCCCGTCCCGTCATCGGCGCCAGCGATATTCCAGCCGACATCGAGGGGCGTGCGGTCGTCATCATTGACGACGTGTGCTATACCGGCCGAACGGCGCGGGCTGCGATGGATCATCTCGCCGATTTCGGGCGGCCGGCGCGCATCTATCTCTGCGTGCTGGTCGATCGCGGCGGCCGCGAGCTGCCGATCCAGCCCGATTTCGTCGGCCGCCATTTCGAGGTCACGCCGGCCGAGGACGTAGCCGTGCTCGTACCGGAGGAGGACGGCCGGCTCGCAGTGGAACTGCGGAAAACGGAATAGGGGTGACTAAGACGGTAGAGTTCGGAAAGGACCTCACGGGCCTCGAAGGGCTGAGCGTCGATCAGATCACTACCATCCTCGATGTGGCGGAGCCCTTCAAAGAGATCAGCGAGCGGCCCATCAAGAAGGTCCCGGTACTGCGCGGCAAGACGATCGTCAACCTGTTCTACGAGCCATCCACACGTACACGAGTCTCGTTCGAGTTCGCCGAGAAACGGCTGTCCGCTGATACGGTCAACATCTCGGGTTCGGGCTCCTCGATTGTAAAGGGTGAGAGCCTGGTCGACACGGCGCGCAACCTGGAAGCGATGCGGATCGATATGGTCGTGATCCGCCACGGCTCGTCGGGCGCCGCCCGCTTCCTCGCCGACAGGATTCCGTCGAACGTGATCAATGCCGGCGACGGGCAGCACGAGCACCCGACGCAGGGCCTGCTCGATATGTTGACGATCCGTGACCACATGGGTGGGATCGAGGGCCGTCGCGTCTGCATCGTTGGCGACATACTGCACTCGCGAGTTGCCCGCTCCAACATTTACGGGCTAACCAAGCTGGGCGCGGACGTCGCGGTCTGCGGGCCACCGACCCTGATACCGCACGGCATCGAGCAACTCGGCGTGCAGGTATTCAAGCGGGTAGAGGAAGCTATCGAGTGGGCGGAGGTCCTCAACGTGCTACGCCTGCAGCTCGAGCGGATGGAGGCTGGCTATATCCCGTCGCTGCGCGAGTACAATCGTTTCTTCGGCATCTCGGTCGCGCGACTCGAGAAAGCACCCCGCGACATACTGATCCTGCACCCGGGCCCGATGAACCGGGGTGTGGAGATCGATTCGCACGTCGCCGACGGGCCGCATTCGGTGATCCTCAGGCAGGTGACCAACGGTGTCGCCGTCCGGATGGCGGTCCTCTACCTGCTCGCCGGCGGCTCGCCGGAGCGGGCCGAGGCAGCGAAGATGGAGAACCGATCGTGAGCCGGCCGGTCCTGCTGCGGGGCGGCCGTGTCATCGACCCATCCGAGAAGCTCGACGAGGTACTCGACCTGTTATTGGCCGACGGGTGTGTCGCCGGGCTCGGGAAAGGGCTGGAGGCGCCGGAGGGTTGTGAGGCGATCGACGTGTCAGGGCTGGTCGTCGCCCCCGGACTCGTCGATCTCCACGTTCACCTCCGTGAGCCGGGCGAGGAGCACAAAGAGACGATCGCCTCGGGCGCCCGCGCGGCGGCCGCCGGCGGCTTCACCTCGATCTGCGCCATGCCCAACACGCGGCCGCCCATCGACGATCCGGCGGCGGTCGGGTTCGTTCGTGCAGCGGGCGAGCATGCGGGCTTCGCTCACGTCTACCCCGTAGGTGCAGTCTCAATTGGGCTGAAGGGCGAGGAGATGACCGAGATCGGCGAGCTGGTGGCCGCCGGCGCCGTCGCGATCAGCGACGACGGCCGACCGGTGGCGGACTCGGGACTCCTCAGCCGGGCGATGGAGTATGCCAGCGCCTTTGACATCCCCTATTTCTCGCACAGCGAGGACCTCGGGCTCAGCGCGGGTGGAGTGATGAACGAAGGCGCTGTGTCGACGTCGCTGGGGCTGCGTGGAATCCCCAATGCCGCTGAGGACGCCGCCGTCGCCCGCGACTGCATCGTAGCGGAACTTACAGGTGGCCAATTGCATATCCTACATGTCTCCACGCGTGGCGCGGTGGAGATCGTCCGGGCCGCCAAGGCGCGGGGCGTCAATGTTACCGCCGAGGCCACCCCGCACCACTTGTCGCTCACAGATGAGGCGGTTCGTGGCTACCGCACCGAGGCTAAAATGAACCCGCCGCTGAGGTCGGCGGCCGACGTGGCGGCGGTGCGGGACGCGCTGGTGGAGGGCGTGATCGACTGCATTGCCACCGATCACGCGCCCCACCACTATGAAGACAAGGATCGCGAGTTCGACTACGCCCCGTTTGGAATCGTCGGGCTCGAGACTGCGCTCGGCGTTTGTGTCCGGGAGCTAGTGGTCGGTGGGCACCTGGACCTGCCGGAGTTGATCGACCGACTCTCGTGTCGGCCCGCTAAGATCGCCGGCTTGCCCGCCGGTAGCCTGGCGGAGCGATCAGTGGCCGATGTAGTGGTATTCGACCCCGAGAGTCGCTGGACATGCCAGCCAGAGGAGTTCTACAGCCTGAGCCGCAACACCCCGTTCGCCGGGCAGGAGCTCGTGGGTCGGGTGGTGATGACGCTTGTGAGCGGCCGAACGGTCCATGATGGTAGGGGCGACCGCTAGGCCTCACGGGCGGCTGAGGTGAGCAAGATGCCTGATGATGTATCTCGAGAGGTAGACCAGCTTCTCAAGGACCGCGAAAAGTATCAGCACTGGCTGAGTCGCCTGGAGGCTGAGAAGGGCAAGGCGCCTGAGCGGGCCTACGACCGTGTGCGCGGCGACTACCAGAAGCGGCTGGACGAAGTCACCTCCAAGCTGCGTGAGCACAGCGAGGCTGTGCAGGACAAGCTGCGCTCGGTGGAGCAGACCGTCGCTCGGATCGAGGCCGAGCGCGCCGCCGGTGCGGAAGAGCTCGAAGAGGCACGCCTGCGCCGCAGCGTCGGCGAGTTCCGGGACGAGAATGAGTGGTCGCAACTCGAGGACCGCCTCGTCGCTTCCTTGCAGCAGATGGATAGCCAGCTCAAGAGGGCCCAAGGCGAGATAGGCCGCCTCGGTGAGATTCTGGCGCTGGTCCAGAGAGCGGAGCGACCCGGGCCGCCGCCGCCTCCTCCCGCCGAGCCCGCACCGGCGCCGGTCCAGCCGGCACCGCCGCCGCAGCGGGCCGCGCCACCGCCCGCCGCAGCGCCACCTCCGGCGCCGGAGCCGGCAGACGATGACGAGGGGTTCCTCTCGCTCGAGGAACTGGTGCTCGAGGACAGGGCACCGGAGGAGTTTGGTATTCCGCCGGAGTCGGCGACTTCCTCCGAGCCTATGGCGCCTATGGAGCCGGCCGCGACGGAGCCGCCGTCAGAGCTGGCGCCGGCCGAGCCTGGTGTCGGTGACGAACTGGCGTTCCTCGAGTCTCTATCTCTGGGCGGGGGTGGCGGCGAAGGCGGCGGCGAGGCCGACAGCGATTCCTTCTCCTTTCTCGAGCAGCACGGAAGCGGGACGCCACAGACGATCATCTGTCCCCACTGTTCGGCGGCCAACGATCCGGCGGAGTGGTACTGCACGGAGTGTGGAGAAGAGCTGCCCGCGGAGTGATGTTGTAGCGGGAATTCTCGAATGTCGATTCGGGGACCCCTGCAACACGGGAGGTGGGGAAGCTGAAATACTTCTTTACCTCCCTACCTCCCCCGTTCCTCTGCTCCCCGAATCACGATTCGAGAATTCCCAAAAACATTGACTGTTGGGCAAGAAAAGGGCGGGAGAACCACTACCCCGGTGACTCCTCCCGCCTCTCGCTGTATCAAGGCAACGCCTACGGCGTTCCCCCAACTCTCTTCACGTGCGCGGCGAGCCGACCCTTCGAACGATCCGCCTGGTTCTTGTGGATCAGGCCCCGGTTGGCGGCCCGGTCCAGCAGCTTGGCCGCCTCGCGGTAGAAGCCCGCCGCCTGCTCGGGCTCCGATGCCGCGCGTACCTTCTTCACGGCGGTCTTGAGCTGGCTGCGGGCCGCCTTATTTCGGGTGCGCCGACGCTCGCTTTGGCGCAGGCGCTTGATTGCTGACTTCGTGTTCGGCACGTACTCTCCCAATGTCGCAGTCTGACCAGAAAACGAAAGCGCAAAATGATAGCCGGGCCGGCCCCGGGTGTCAAGCTGAAAGCCCAGCTTTGACAGGCGTTTTCGGCGCTTTTAACTTCATTTCACGGTGACGTTACTGAGTTTGGCAACACTGTCTTTCCGGTCTTCCAGCCAAACGCCGGTGCACCTGACGGACCCGGCACGGGCGGGTTGCCCGAGCGCCGGGAAGCTGAATCGGAGAGGGCGGGGATGAGGCTTCCGACACCGGTGACAGCGCAGGCCGTAGAGGAGAACGACCGCTTCCTGGTCGATCTCGAGCGGTTCCAGGGGCCGCTCGACCTCCTGCTCCACCTCATCCGCTCCCAGGACGTAGACATCTTCGACATTCCCATCGCCGATATCACGGGCCAGTTCATAGCGGCGATCGAGAACGTGGAAGAGCGCCTGACGCTGGAGCGCGCCGGCGAGTTCCTGGAGATGGCGGCCACCCTGGTGCGGATCAAAGCTCAGATGCTGCTGCCGCGGCGTGGCGACCTGCTCGATGATGCGGACCCGCGCTCCGAACTGGTGCGCCGGCTGATCGAGTACGAGGTCTTCCGCGAGGTTGCCTACTCGCTCGCCGACGCCGAGGCCGACCGGGCGTTGCACCGAGGCAAGGGATACGTGGAGCCGCGCACCCTGACGAAGTCGTCCGAGCTGCCGCTGGAGTTGACTATCGAAGAGTTCCTCGAGATCGCGCTCTCGCTGCCAGCGCCGCTCGAGAAACGTCCGCACCGGGCGCCGGTGCTCCCGGTGACCGTCGACGAGAAGATCGAGCTTTGGTTCAAGGCCTTGAAGCGGAAGGCGCGGGTCCAGTTCGACAAGTTCATCGGACGCTGGAAGACTCGTGTCCATGCCGTGATGTCGTTCCTCGCCTGCCTCGAGCTCGCCAAGCGCGGGCGCGTCGTGCTGCGCCAGGATCGTCCCTTCTCAACCCTGTGGGTATACCCGAGTGAAGACGACGAGGATAGTTGAGGCGGTACTGTTCGCCAGTGAGGCGCCGCTGACGGCGGCCGAGATCGCCCGCGCCAGCGGTGACCTCAGCGCCAAAGACGTGCAACAGGCGATCAGCGAGCTCTGCCACGAATACGAAGCCGAGGATCGGTCGGTCCAAATATACCCGCTGGGCGACGGATACCAGATCCTCACCCGGCCGGAGTATGCGCCTTACTTGGAGCGGTTCGACTCCGTCACGCGGACCAACAAGCTCTCCCGAGCGGCGCTTGAGACTCTGGCGATCGTCGCCTACCGGCAGCCGGTCAGCCGCCTGGAGGTCGAGGAAGTGCGAGGTGTGAGTGTGGCTGGCGTGCTGAGAAACCTGCATGAGCGAGGGCTCATCGAGGTCGTCGATCGCGCCGAAGGGTTGGGGCGGCCGTTGCTGTACGGCACGACGAACCGGTTCCTCGATCACTTCGGGCTGAGAGCGCTCGACGATCTGCCGAAGCCGGAGAACCTCGAGATCGCGCTCCGGACGGAAGAATGACCGTGGAAACTCCAAACGGCGAGGCGGTCCGGCTACAGAAGTACCTGTCGCGGGCCGGGGTCGCCTCGCGGCGCGAAGGCGAGCGCCTCATCACGCAGGGCCGCGTGAGCGTCGACGGCCGGGTCGTGACCGAGCTCGGCACCCGAGTCGTTCCCGGCCGGCAGATTGTCTGCGTGGACGGCGAGCCCGTCGAGCCGGGCTCGCCGCGCTGGCTGGCGGTCTTCAAGCCGGCCGGATTCTTGACGACACGGAAGGATGACCGCGGGCGACCGACGGTATACTCGCTGCTGCCGACCGGCGGTGAAATCCTCTTCCACGTAGGTCGGCTCGATTGGCAGACGGAGGGCCTGTTGCTATTCACCAACGATGGGGAAGCCGCGCACAGGCTCTTACACCCGAGTTACAGAGTCCCGCGCCGCTACCTTGTGGAGGTCGAGGGTAAGGCGGGTGGCCCAGTGGCGCGGCGGCTCGAGTACGGCGTCACCCTTGAGGACGGTGTCGCACGAGCGGAGAATGTTCGGGTCGCGGCGGTGAAGGGTAAGGGACGGATTCCGGCCTCGGAGATCCAACTTACTCTGCGCGAGGGGCGCAAGCGTGAGGTCCGTCGTATGATGGAGGCGCTTGACCTTCCGGTTAGAAGACTCGTACGACTGTCGTTTGGCCCCGTCGAACTTGCAGGCCTGCGTCCGGGGAAATGGAGGGATTTGACCGCCGAAGAGGTACACGCTCTGCGGGCGGTCGTTGGATTGAGGGAATCGGATGGAGATACGTGATACGCGGGTCTTGATATTGGGCGGGTCCGGGCTAGTCGGCATGGCGATCGCCCGCAGAATGCTACGGCACCAACCCGCGCGACTGACCATCACCGCCCTCACCGAGAACGAGACCGAGGAGGGCTTCACCGAACTGAAGGAGTTGGCGGCTGGTAACACCGAGATCGCACGCAACTGGGGCGATCTGATGGTCGCCACCGAGTTCAAGGACCAGCCGCGGCGCGAGCTGGTGGAGTCGCCGGAGAAGCGCCGCGTCCTTCTCGACGACATCTACGGACCGCTCGGTCGTGAGCGACTCGAGCGCTCTTACCTCTACCAGCTCTTGATCAGAGAGAAGCCCGACATCGTCGTGGACTGCGTGAACACGGCGACGGCGATCGCCTACCAGGACGTGTTCAGCAGCGTGAAGCAGGTCCGAGCCCAACTCAAGAGTGATTGCGAGAACATTAACGATGTAGTCGAGCGGCACCTCGCGATCATCTACATGCCGCAACTCATCCGCCACGTGCATATCTTGCTCGAAGCTCTGCGCGATGCCGGCACTCAGTTCTACCTGAAAGTCGGAACCTCGGGCACCGGCGGTATGGGCCTCAACATCCCGTTCACTCACTCCGAGCAACGGCCGTCCAATATGCTGCTGGCCAAATCGAGCGTTGCAGGAGCGCACTCGCTGCTGCTGTTCCTGACCGCACGTACGCCTGGCACGCCGGCCGTCAAGGAGATCAAGCCGACGGCGGCGATCGCCTGGAAGAGCATAGGCGACGGCCCGCTCAGCTGGCGCGGCAAGGCGCTCGAACGCTTCGACACGACGGAGCCGGTCCCCTTCGCCGAGGCGCTGGACGACGAGAAAGGGGCATGGAAGAAGCTGGATGGCCAGCTGGAAGCGGTCCATATCGATATGGGCGAAAACGGCCTGTTCAGCCGCGACGAGTTCGAGGCGATATCGTCACTCGGTCTGATGGAGCTGGTGACGACCGAAGAGATCGCACAGGCAGTATTGCGCGAGATCCGCGGTAAGCCTACGGGTCTGGACATCGTCTCCGCCCTCGACAGCGCGTCCATGGGCCCCACGTACCGCGGCGGCGTCCTGCGCGAGCTGGCACTGAGGCGCATCGAAGAGCTCGAGCAGCAGGCGGGCACCCGCAGCGTCGCCTTCGAGATGCTAGGGCCACCACGGCTCAGCAAGTTGTTGTTCGAGGCCCACATTCTGGAGGTGCTGTACGAGACCTTGGAGGCGGCAGCGGAGCTCGACCCCGAGCAGACGGCGAAGGACGCCGCAGGCCTACTGGCAGCGAACGGCGAACTGCGTGTGAGCATAGTGTCGATCGGCCTGCCGATCATCGACCCCGACGGCGACAAGGTCTTCCGCGGGCCGGAACTCAAGGTGAGACCGGAGAAAGGGGCGGCGGTCGATGAGAAGCTGATCGCCCGCGGTTGGGTGGACCTACGGCCTTCGAACTGGCGGCTCTGGCGCGATCGGATCCGGAACTTCGTCAAAGATGTGGCGGAGGCTCCCAGCCCCGACCAGGGCTCGATCGCCGACGTCGACCAGGCCAGCCGCAGCAAGAATATCCGCCCGGGCGCAGTGGTCGCCTGGATCTTCAAGCGTGAGGATGGCGGCGAGCGCGCGAAGCGCTGAGCCGCGAGACAGAAACAAGCAAACGCACGAGTCGGTGATGACGGACGAAGTCGAGCTGAAAGAGAAGAAGGGTAAGAAGGGCGCCGCCGAGGAGAACGCCTCCGACTCCGTCGTCAGCACGGCGGGCCGGGAGCTGGCCGACGCCATACTGGGTCAGGTCTCCAGGCGCATCGTCGGCCAGGAATACATGGTGGAGCGTGTCCTGATCGGTCTGCTCACCGGCGGCCACGTCCTGCTCGAGGGCGTGCCGGGACTCGCCAAGACGATGGCCATCCGCACTGTCGCCGAGACCATCGCCACCAGCTTCCAGCGGATCCAGTTCACTCCCGACCTGCTGCCGGCCGACGTGATCGGCACGATGATCTACAACCAGAAGTCGGGCAATTTCGAGCCGCGGCACGGCCCCATCTTCGCCAACATCATACTGGCGGACGAGGTCAATCGGGCGCCCGCCAAAGTTCAGTCGGCGTTGCTCGAGGCGATGCAGGAGAAACAGGTCACGTTTGGCGGCCAGACCTTCGCGCTCGATGAACCTTTCCTCGTCATGGCCACCCAGAACCCGATCGAGCAGGAGGG
>JABAOC010000626.1_pt3 | contig 54322 bp, 64 predicted proteins | sample 7062161 | NCBI WGS metagenome assembly JABAOC01 (sample SAMN14538625, study PRJNA623070) | marine sediment metagenome | biome: marine biome [ENVO:00000428]; feature: marine pelagic biome [ENVO:01000023]; material: deep marine sediment [ENVO:00002113] | place: India: Gulf of Khambhat ... | reverse complement strand
TTGGTCTGAATGCGAAAATGGTGTACAGACTAGAAAGTGTGTTGATAAATATGATTGTGGCACTTTTTACAAAAAACCTGAAGAATCTAAAGAATGTGTAGTTTCAATACAACAAATAATTGGGGCACCATTTGTTCCCAATTCCAAGGGTTCTAAAGTAGAGGAATTTATAACTCTTGAGTATTTATTAACAAAAAATTATCTACAGGTTTTATTAGTAATATTTGTTTCAATAACAACAGTTTTAATAGTTGTTGGAATAAAAAGAGATTCTCAAAAAACGAAAAAATTTAGATACAGATTTAAACCAATTAAATCTAGTTTCCCCTTTTCTTTTTTTAAAAAATTATCTAGATACCGAGTATAGCTTCCCCTTTCTTTATTTTTATTTAGCTGATTGAATAGAAATTATATCTCCATTTTTTAATTCATAATCAGCAGAAACTCTTTTCTTTGTTCTTGCATCAATTGCTCCAATAAAAGTTTCACCTATATCAGTATGAACTTTAAAAGCTAAGTCTAATGCAGTTGAACCTTTAGGCATAAGAAATACATCAGGTAGAACATTACCTTTTTTATCAGAGAACTTATGCTCATTTTCAACAGGATAAACTGCTATATATTTTAAAAAATCAAAAACAGCTTTATTCAAACACTCTTGAATTCCTGTTGAATTATATTTTTCTAAAACCTTTTCTTTTATTAAATTCAAAGCCATTTGTTGCTTGTCATTTAATTCCTTTTTTGTTGTAAAATCTTTTTTCCCAGATACATAATCTATAAATCCTGATTTGCTTGCAGTTCTTAAAGCAATCTCAGCTTCAGCAGAACAAGGAACAATTATCAAATTTGGAAAATCCTTTCTCATTTTTTCTAAATTTTTTTCAGAATTAGATAAATCAATTTTATTAGCTGCTATTAAGATTGGTTTAGAAAGTTTTCTTAATTCTTTGGCTAATTCATCAGGATTTATTCCAACTTTATTAATTGCTTCATTTACATGCTTTTCTTTTATTCCCAAACCTGCTAAAACAGTAGCAGCCTTTTCCTTATCTCTAATTTTTTTAATGTTTCTTTTAATTATAGAAGCAAACCATAGGTCAATTTCATTTTCTAAAAATTTAATGTCTTCAGAAGGATCATAACCTTCAGTTTTATTACCTTCAGCATCAATTGTTCCAGAAGCATCAACTATGTGAATTAACATGTCTGCTTGTATAATATCATTTAAAAATTGGTTTCCTAATCCCCTTCCTTCATGAGCTCCTGGTATTAATCCTGCAATATCCCAAAGTTTTACAGGTATTAATCTTACTCCATCTATGCATTTAGAATTTTTTGGATTACATTTTAAATTTAATTCTTTGCAAGGGCAAGCTGATGTAACATAAGAGATGCCAACATTTGGTTTTATGGTTGTAAATGGTCTTGCGGATATAGGAACATCAATCATTGTTGAAGCTTTGAAAAAACTTGATTTTCCGCACGAGGGTTTTCCACAAATTGCTATTTCCATTATATCACTTACATTAAAATTTAGAATTCTAAATTTAAAAAACAAGTTAAAAATCTTTATATGTAGCTTTGATAATATAATCTTTATGCAAACTCCAATTTGTGAAGTATGTTTAAAATCTAAAATCTTGTGTAATGCCTGTCAAGCTAAATTAAATGAAAGAACAACGACTAAAGATGAGATAGAAATTGCAAGATATATTTATAAATTAAGTGAAAAGATGAAAAGTATAAAAGATGTTAAAATAGTAAAGATAATTAATAGTAATGTTTTAATTATAGTGACTGGGAGAGGAGATGCAGCAAAGCTTGTTGGAAGGTCTGGTTCTGTTGTTAAAAAAATAGCAAAAAAGTTTAAGAAACCAATAAGAATTTTAGAGAAAGCTTCTACTTTTAAGGATTTTGTTGAAGAATTAATATTCCCTACTTCAGTAAATGGGATTAATACTCTTTATAGAAATAATGAGGAAATATTAAGAATAAGAATTCCAGCTGTTCAAAAAAACCACCTTTTAATAAAACCAGAAAATTTTTCAGAAATAATTTCAAGTTTCTTTAATAAAAAAGCTGAGTTGGTTTTTGAACTATAAATATTTTTGAAAAAACATTTTAATTCCAAAAATAAATCCTTCTATTTTTTCTTGTACTTTTTCAGTTGGCAAATTTAATATAATATTTCCAATAATAATCCCAATCAAAGCTCCAAATAAGGTGTCAATTGGGTAGTGAACAGCCAAATAGATTCTACTAATACCAACAAGAAATGCTAGAATGTAAAAAGCAGTTTCGAATTCAAGAATTTTATAAAAAGAATTTACTATAACAGCACCAGAAAATGCTCTTTCAGTGTGTCCAGAAGGAAAACTAGGACCCAAATCTCTTTCTTTCAGAATAGTTTTTTTAAGAAGTTCCTCTGGTCTTGCTCTTCGAAAAACCCATTTTAATGATAAAGATAGTAAAGAATCTATTATAATGGCATACAATAAATATATTGATAGCTTTCTCTCTTTTTTAATCCAAGCTATAATTATAACTAAAATCCAGAAAATCAATGAACCAAAATAAGTTATTGGAATAAGTATTCCATCTAAGAATGGGTTAGAAAAACCATTAATAATAAAAAACAAGCTTTCATCAATTAGAAAGATTTGATCTCTGAATAAGATTAAAATAAAAGAAAGGATTAACAATATTATAAAAAAAGTAATTATTTTTCCTAGGTTTTTCATAAATATTAAAAGGGAAACTCCATATAAATAACTAAAGTGATTTAATGAGAAAACTGGCAATTTTACTGTTATTTACACTAATAATTTTATCTCAATTAGTTAAAGCACAAGAACTTTCTATAACACCAAATATGATTAATGAAACAACAACAAAAAAAACATTTGAGAAAATTTTAAATTTTGAAAATTTTGGAGATTCTGATATTATTATTGAAAGAATAGAAATTTCTGAAGAAATTAGGCGTATAGTTTTTTTAATTAATGTATCCCCCTTTATACCATCGAATGACAAAACAACTATGACAATAAGATTTGATACAACTAATTTAACTGAAGGTTCTTATAGGGGTGTAATAGAAGTTCTTGTTAACAATACTAGTAATCCAATTTATGTTGATTTGAATGTTATTTCATCTGAAGAACCATTAGGAGATATTTTTGAAACTATTTTTCCAATAGGAGAGATGCAAGATCATACTTATATTATATGGTATTTCACAATTGGTATTATTATTTTAATAATCATAATAACAATTTTAAAATATAGAAAAAGAAGAAAAAAGAAGAAAGAGAAAAAAGAAGAGAAGGAAGGAGAAATGGAGGAAGTCTACTACAGATCACAAGAAGAGTATAGAACAGAATATTATTAAATTTTAAAACTAAATTCTAATCATGCCAGCAAATGTTACAGTTGAATATGTAAAAGCACAAGAAAAATATCTTAATGCTAAAACAAGAGAAGAAAAAATAGCTGCTTTAGAAGAAATGATAAGAGAAGCACCTTCTCATAAAGGAGGAGAAAATTTAAGAAAACAGCTAAAACAAAGACTTGCCAAACTAAAACAAGAAAAAAAAGCTAAAGTCTCTAGAAAAAGTTTAATGATACCCAAAGAAGGAGATGCCCAAGTTTGTATTTTAGGTTTAACACAATCAGGTAAATCAACTTTATTATCAAAATTAACTAATGCTAGACCTAAGATTTCTGGTCATCCTTTTACAACAGCAAAACCTGAAATTGGAACCTTTGATTTTGAAGGTGTGAAAATACAATTAATAGAGATTCCTTCTAGTTTTAAACCTGTTTTTATGAGCATTGTTCAGAGTTCAGATGGAGTAATTTTAATTTATAGAAGTGAAGATGAGTTAAAACAATTAAAGAACATTTTATCAAATCTCAGGGTAAAAAAATCTTTTGTTGAAATAAAAATAGATGAAAAACTGGAAAAAATAAAGAATGATATCTGGAGTATGTTGAATTTAATAAGAGTTTATTGTAAGGAGCCAGGAAAGAAACCTGAAAAAAAGGCTTTGGTTCTTAAAAAAGGCTCTACTGTTGAAGACGCAGCTGAAAAAGTTCATAAAGATTTTGTTAAGTATTTTAAATTTGCTAGAGTTTGGGGATCTTCAAAATATGCTGGAGAAAAAGTTGGGTCAGATTATAAATTAAAAGATAAAGATGTTTTAGAGATACATATGGGCTAATCTATTAATCTTATATATTTTCTTGTTTCAATTATTATTATGATATCTGAAGGTGAGATAAGCTTACCAGATAGATGGTATTCGAATATAGAAAAAAGTAAAGAAAAGGCTAGAAAATTATTAAAAAAAGTTATAGCCGTTGATTTAAATACATCTATAATTATAGGAAGACTAGAAGACGCTATAGTAGATAAATTATTCAGGTTAAAATATCCTTTTTGTAAGTTAACATTGAGCAAGGCAAAAAGATATGATATTAATGAAAAATTAGAGACAAAGGTGGATGAACAGATCTGTTTTGTTAATAAACCTCAAATGATACTTGATATGCAAGAACTTTCAAGTAGATTTCCAAGTATACATGAAGATATTCATGTAGAAATTAAAAAAGGTGTTTATTAATGGCTTTAAAACAAATAGAACCTCCAAAAGAAAGTGATAGAGTTCCATGCCCTAGGTGTGGAGAAGATGCCATAATAATAGATGGGAGATTTGTTACATGGTTGACCTGTCCTAAATGTAAATTTAAGAAACTTATGGAAAAGAAAGACAAAGGAATAAGGGTTACACCATTGAAATAATTATTTTAAATATAATCTTTCATAATTCTTATTATGCTTGAGAATTATTCTCCTAAAATCAGAAAAGCTTTAAAAGCAATTAAAATTGGAGATAGAATTTATATAACTAAAGGTAAAAAGAGGTATGAAGGATTGCTAATGCCTAGAACTGAGACTGGAGATAGCAATTCTATTGTTCTAAAGCTTGATAATGGATATAATATAGGAATAAGGTTTGAAGGTAAGGCAAAAATGCAAAGGAGTAAAAAACCTGAACCCAAAGAAATTAAAGAAGAAGTAGAATTCGAATTAGGAAAAGAAAAAATTAAAAAAATAAGGTTTGATCCAAAAAAACCAAAAGTTTCTTTAATAATGACAGGTGGGACTATAATTTCTAGAGTTGATTATAGAACTGGAGGAGTTCGTGCTTTAGAAAAACCAGAAGAACTATTAACAAACATACCAGAATTAAAAGACATAGTTAATATAAAAAACATTATTTCTCCTTTCAAAAAGATGTCCGAGGATTTGAATTATAAAGACTGGCAAATTCTGGCGAAGCTAGCTGCTAAAGAACTTAATAAAAGCCAAGGAGTTATAATAACACAAGGAACAGACACTTTGCATTTCACATCTGCTGTTTTATCTTTTATGTTAAAGAATTTGTACAAGCCTGTAGTTTTTACTGCTTCTCAAAGATCTTCTGATAGGGGAAGCAGCGATGCTTTTTCAAATCTAATTTGTTCTGCTCATACAGCTGTTTCAGATATAGGAGAATTAGGAGTTTGTATGCATGCTTCTACAGACGATCATTATTGCTATTTTATAAGGGGAACAAAAGTTAGAAAAATGCATTCTACAAGAAGAGATGCTTTTAGAAGTATAAATGAAATTCCTCTAGCAAAAATATGGCCAAATGGAAAAATCGATATTTTAAATAAAAATCATAAGAAAAGAAAAGATGAAAAAGTTGTTGCTGACACAAAATTTGAACCAAAAGTAGCATTGTTAAAAGCTTATCCTGGAAGTGAACCAGAAATTTTAGAGTTTTTAGTTAAAAAAGGCTACAAAGGGTTTGTTATTGAAGGAACTGGAATGGGTCATGTTCCTACTTTTGCTGAAAAACCTTGGATACCTGTTATTAAGAAACTAATAAAAGATGGAATTCCAGTTGTTATTGCACCTCAGACAATTTATGGAAGAATTAATACTAATGTTTATTCAAACTTAAGAGTTCTATTTCATGAGGCAAAAGCGATTCCTGCAGAAGATATGCTTCCTGAAACTGCTTATATTAAATTAGGATGGGTTTTAGGACATACTAAAGATTTAGAAAAAGTTAGAGAATTGATGTTGACTAATATTGCTGGAGAAATTACTGAAAGAACCGAGATAGATACTTTCTTGGTGTAAAAATGGGTTGTCCTTTTTGCGATCCAAATGTTATAAAAGAACAAACTTTTTTTGAATCAGAAAATTTTTATTGTTTCTATAATATAAGACCACTCTTTCCAGGACACTCCTTGATAATACCAAAAAAACATTTCAAAAGTTTTCTTGAACTCGAAGATAGCACAGCAAAAGAATTTATTAGAGTCTTAAAAAAAATATCAAAAACTTTAGTAAAAGTCTATAAAGCAACTGGTATGGATTTGGCTATTCAAGATGGAAAAGATGCTGGTGCATCTGTTGAACATTTTCACATTCATCTAATTCCAAGAAAAAAAGGAGATATTGAAGGAGACGCTACTGGGTGGTTTGGAAAGATTATTGATGATGAAATAAAAATAAAAACAATTTCAGAAAAAGAAGTAAAGGAAAATATCGATCTAATAAAAAGACATTTGAGTGATTGAATGAACGAAGTTAAAGTCTTAATAGAAGGTTATGCCAAAGAGACTGAAGTTGGTTGGACTTCATGTTCTACTGTTACATTAGTAAAATCAAATGGTAAAAGCATTATTGTTGATCCAGGTTTTAATAGAACTCAACTGTTAGATTCTCTAAAAAAAGAAAATCTCAAAACAAAAGACATTGATTATGTTTTTTTGACTCATAATCATCCAGATCATGCCCTTCTTGCTGGAATTTTTGAAAATGCAAAGGTAGTTGATGAACTTTACATTTATGACAATGGCATCATCACTGAACATGGTGGATTGATTCCTGATACAGACCTGAAAATAATTCGCACACCAGGTCATATGGAAGAACATTGCTCACTTGTTGTACCCATACAACAAGAAACTTTTGTTGTTGCAGGAGATGTTTTCTGGTGGCTCGAAAATGAAAAACAGGAAATAAATATCAATAAACCAGACAATGATCCAGAACACATGGATATTCAAAAACTGATTGCTTCTCGTAAAAAAGTATTAGAAATAGCAGACTACATAATTCCTGGCCATGGAAAAATTTTTAAGGTGAATAAATGATAGATTATAAAAAAATAGGTTTCAAATGTGGAATTGAAATTCATAATCGTTTGAATACAAAAACAAAGCTATTTTGTAATTGCAAACCAAGGTTTTCTGGAATAAAACCAATATCATTAATAAAAAGAAAACTAAGAGCAGTTGCAGGAGAATTAGGACAGGTAGATGTTGCTGCAATGTATGAATATTTAAGGGACAGAACATTCTTTTACAATTCTTATTCTGATGAAACTTGTCTAATAGAAACAGATGAAGAGCCTCCAAGATCAATAAACAGGGAAGCATTGGAAGTTGCTTTGCAAGTAGCATTGCTGTTAAAAGCAGAAATACCAGATGAAATTCATATAATGAGAAAAACTGTTATTGATGGTTCAAATACATGCGCATTTCAAAGAACAGCTATAATTGGTTTAAACGGAGTCTTAGAAACTTCTAGAGGAAAAGTAGGAATAACTAATATTTGTCTGGAAGAAGAATCTGCTGGAATTGTTAAACAAGAAGATAATGAGATAACCTATCGTTTAGATAGATTAGGAATTCCTTTAATAGAAATAGGAACTGCTCCTGATATTAAAAGCCCTGAACATGCTAAAGAAGTGGCTGAAAAACTAGGAATGATAATAAGGTCTACTGGAAAGAGTCAAAGAGGAATAGGAGTAACAAGACAAGATGTTAATGTTTCTATTGCTAAAGGAGCTAGAGTTGAGATAAAAGGTGTTCAAGAGCTTGATATAATACCTAAAGTGATTGAGAACGAGATAAAAAGACAGCAAGAATTAATAGCAAAAGGAAAAAAACCAAAAGATGAGACAAGAGTTGCAAAAGAAGATGGTACAACAGAATTTACAAGACCTTTGCCTGGTGGAGAGAGAATGTATCCTGAAACTGATTTAGAAACTGTTTTTATAACAAAAGGTTTTCTTTCAAAAATAAAAATACCAGAAACTTGGGAAAAGAAAGCAAAAAGATTTTCAAAAATATTACCAAAAGAAATGGTAGATCAAATCTTGAGAAGTGAATATTTAGATTTATTTGAAAAATTTTCTAAAGAACATGATCCTGTTCTTGTTGCAAACACCTTTATTTCAACAATAAAGGATTTGAGGCGTCGGGGTTTCAAAACAGAGATTTTAACAGAAGAACAGTTTAGTGAATTATTTTTGTCTGTTAATAATAAAATTATTTCAAAAGAAGCTATACCCGATATTCTAGAAATTTTATGTAAAGAAAAAGTTTCTGTAAAACATGCAATAGAAAAGACTGGTCTGAAGAGTTTAACAGAAGAACAATTAAAGGAATTAATAAGAGAAATATTTAAAAAATATCCAAAATTGGTTAAAGAAAAAAGAATTTCTGCCTTGATGGGAGAGGTAATGAAAGAAGTTAGAGGAAAAATAGACGGTAAAACTGTTGCAAAAACTTTAAAAGAAGAGTTGAAAAAACCTTAAATCTTCAATAGTGTAATTATTAAGAATACCATTAAATCTTTCAATTTTCTTTATCTTATATCAACATAACCATATTAAAAATCACGTTTTTCATTACTAGATATGAAATTTTATAGTGAAAAAATCTAGTTTAGATTTGACTTCTCCAAAAACGATATCTTTAAATATTTCGAAGTTAGAAATATATAACGTTAGAAATATATAACATGAGGTGAAAAAAATGAAAAGAAGAAAAATGGAAAAAACGTCTATGATACTGGGATTTGGAATAACTGCCCTAGTTGTTGGAACAATAGTCTTCTATGGATTGGGTGCAGCAAGCGGTGGCTTAGAATTTCCAGAAGTTCTTATGATTTTAACAGTTATAGTTCTAGTGGTACTTGCAACTTACATAGTAATAGAAAGATTCAGAGCTTACAAGGCAGGCCTACCCCTAAAAGATGAAAGGGAAAAAAGGATATGGCATAAGGCAGGATACTATACGTATCTCGTTACGATATACCTTGTATTGGGTCTCAGTTGGTTCAGCGATTACTTGATAGAGGATCTTGGAATGTCTGGCTTTGATATAGGTGTATTCGCAGGCCTTATCATACTGGTCACGGGCTCAGTGTTCATCAGTCTCTATTTTTACTTCAGGCAAACCGGTAAGACAGAGTGATTCCATGAAAACAAGGATAAAGGAACTTAGGGCTAAGTATAATCTTACTCAGGAGGATTTAGCTAGAAAAGCTGGTGTTAGAAGAGAAACTATACTTTTTTTGGAAAAGGGAAAATATAATCCATCTTTGAAGCTTGCTCACGATGTTGCCAGAGTTTTGAAAACATCAATTGAAGAGTTGTTCATTTTTGAGAAAGGAGAATAGAAGATGAATAAAATAATGTTTTGGATTGGAATAGTGCTAATAGCAATAGCAGTGATACTTTTAATATTCACAGAGTTGGAAACCTCTCCTATTATGGTTTTGGCAATAATTGGAATAGTATCTGTAGGTGCTTCAAGTTATAGACCTTTGAAACAAAAGAAAGCGATAGCTTTCCACTACATACATCAATATAACCACATGAAAAATCATGTTTTTCCATACCAGACATGAAATTATCTAGTGGAAATAACTAGTTTAGATTCAAGTTTAAATTTTTTACTGTTCTATTTTAAATAGTGATAAAATGAAAAACAAACTATTTTTTGGAATGATTGTAGTGACTTCATTGATTCTAGCAAGCGCAGTATTGGCAGCACCATCAGAGACAGCATGGGAAAAATCAGGAAACTTTTTTAACCTTTTCGAACCCCCTTATGAAGAATATGAAGGATGGTACATCGTTGGAGTCAAAAATCCAAAGTCTCCTGGCGACTTTTGGGGTAAAAGTGATACAGGTGTGGTTGTTTTTGATATAGAAAAGGTCGTTACATCCATTACAGTGATGGAAGTTAACACACCTACCGGAGAACGTATTATAAATGAAAATTTTATGGGGCCTTAATTCAGTAGTACCTTTTTTTCTTTTTCTTTTTTGATTAGAATCAGATAGATTTTTTTTCTTGAAAAAGAAAATATAATCATGAAGATTGACCTTCAGCTTATCGGGTTAATAATTCTCTTTTTTGGTTTGGTTTTAGTTATAGGTACAGATTATAGTATCCGTCAAATATTAGCTTTGAGTATGATGGCTTTTGGTGCTATTTTAATATTTTGTGGAAAATTCAAATCAAAAAAGAAATAACCCTTAAATCCTGATTTTTCTATAGTTTTAGATATTTTAGGGCCGCTCGTAACTCAACTTGCTTGAGGTTTCTCTAGAGGCTACCTTAATCAATTGTCTAGTATTTCAGATTTTCTCTACAAGTTAAAAATCTAACATTATTATTATGTTTATCTTTTTTCGATTTTATTTCTTAATATTTTCTCTAAGTTTTTTAATGGTTTTTTTCAATTTATCTTCTATTTTCTTGCGCTCGGTTATGTCCTTTTGAACAGATATAGAATGCAAAATTTTACCTTTCTTGTTTCTAACAGAATTGGCACTTAATATTACTGTGTGCCTTTTCCCATTTTTGCTAATAATGGTCATTTCCTCATTATTTATTTTACCATATTTTTTCCATTTTTTAAAAAAACGCTTCATTTTTTGCAGTGACTCTGGAGCATATATTGTTTTTAATGGCTTGCCAACAAGTTCTTCTTTTTTATATTCAAGTGTCTTTAGCGCAGATTTGTTAACATCGATTATCACACCTTCTGGTGAAATCATGTAACAATATGCTGGTTCATTCTCAAAGAATATTCTAAAACGTTCTTCTGCATTCTTGCGCTCGGTTATATCATCAATGATTAAAATGAATGAAATACTATTATCGGGATTTATCACTTTTGTGCCTTTTATGCGGAGAGTGTCATCAAACTTATCAATGATTTCAAACTCCACAATATCTTTTTTAGTCTTAATCAATTTGTTTATTTGTTTTAGAGATTTCGAATTTTTCAGACCAAGTACACCTGTGTAAAATTTTTTTCCTATTATATTATCATATTTTTTAAACATAAAATCATTAATAAATTGGATATTATATTCCATATCTATAATTATCAGGCCTATAGGAATTTTGGATGTGATATTAAATATCAGTTTTTCAATAAAACTCATATCATCTATTTTAGAACTAAATAGCTTTTGCAAAAAATTTTTATTAACAAACCATATTCTCCCTCTACCAAATTTCTTGTATCTTAATAGACCTTCCCTTTCCATTATCGAAAGATATTTAGATATAGTATGACGTTTGAATCCTACTTTATTTCCAACCTCCAAAGAAGTAGCTCCATCAGATCCTTGATCAATGATAGCTTTTATAATTCCTTTTTTAATTTCAGATTTCATTTTTAATCCCTCATTTTTTATTCTTTTTAAATATTAATTATATATTATTTAGTGCTTTCTAGTATTTAATGGTTACCATTAATGGATACCTTTAAATATTTGTTCATCCAATAGATAAATAGGGATTAAATGGATAAGTGCTTTATTTTTGAAACCATTAAAAAGGGGAAACTGAAATCTAATTTTTTTAATATTAAAACATTTGGATTTTGTTTTAATTGCGAAAACTATAGTGAAAATTTAAAAATTGTAGAAGGTGTTTTACTCTGTGAATTTTGTATAGATTAATAATCTCTGGTTTTTTTTAATTTTTTTCAAAATAAAGGGGGTGAGTTTATGAAAAATATTGTAAATACTGCAATAGATGCAGGTTCTTTCAAGACATTAGTAACAGCAGTTAAAGCTGCTGGGCTTTTGAAAACCTTAAGTGGTAAAGGCCCATTTACAGTTTTTGCACCTACAGATAAAGCATTTAGAAAATTACCAAAGAAAACAATTAAAAAACTACTTAAAGATAAGAATAAACTAACTGCTGTTTTAACATATCACGTAGTTTCTGGAAAAGTTATGGCATCAGATGTGTTGAGACTTAAATCAGCAAAAACTGTTCAAGGAGGAAGAGTTAAATTTGACACCACAGATGGAGTTAAGGTAAATAATGCCAATGTAGTAAAGGCAGATATAAAAACTAGCAATGGAGTAATTCATGTAATAGATAAAGTATTGCTACCCAATTAATTTTTTACCGAGTTTAATTATTATTCGGTTTTTTAATTTTATATAATAAATAAAGAGGTTATTAATATGTGTAAAACGTGTGCTGCACATAATCAGAAGCGGAAAAAGAAGAATGAGAAAAGGTAAAGGTGAAAAAGATGGAAAAAAATAATTTTTATGTATTACCTAAACTATCTTTTGGATACAAGGATTTAGAACCACACATGTCTGAAGAACAGTTAACTATTCATCACGATAAACATCATCAAGGATATGTTAATGGTGCGAATTCTATAATTGAGAAATTACATAAATCAAGAAAAGAAGGTACAGAATTGGATATTAAATCCACTCTTAAGGCATTATCCTTTAACATAGGTGGTCATATATTACATTCATTGTTCTGGTCTAATTTAGCACCAACTAACAAAGGCGGTGGAACACCTCGAGGCTTTTTAGGTGATACTATAGACAAAGAATTTGGGAGTTTTGAAAGATTCAAAAAAGAATTTACTCAAACTGCTGTTAGTGTAGAGGGTTCTGGATGGGCAGCACTAACTTTCGACAATAAGACTAAAAGACTGATAATAATGCAGATAGAAAAACATAACACGAACATCTATCCTATGTTCAAAATTCTAATGGTTCTTGATGTCTGGGAACATGCATATTATCTCGATTACAAGAACCAAAGAGCAAAATTTGTTGATGTATTCTGGAACATAGTTAACTGGGATGAAGTAAACAAAAGGTTAGAAGAGGTATTGAAATAGTTTATTGTAAGATCCGTGCTGGATTGATGATCTTCCGAACCTACCAAAATCTCAAATTCCAATTTCACTTTCCCACCACATATCTACATAACCACATGAAAAACCATATTTTTCCATACCAGACATGAAAATAACCCTAGGAAACATATATCTACTCTAAAAATTCTATAGAATCAATAACTCCATCACTATCTTCATCAATTCCTTCTACAACTCTAGCAAATACTTTAGAATCATAAGAATTTCCTCTGCACAATTCATCAAATTTTTGAAGAAAAGCTAAAATAGCAGCTCTTGTTCCTGTGATCCTTCTACCAGCAATAACAAGTATATCTTTTGTTTTATCAAAAGGATTTTTTGTTTTAACAACTATTCCACAACCTTCTTCAGCATAGTTCTTTTTGGATACAGAAGAATGAACACTAGAATAAAAATTACCCATATGCTTTATTCTTTCGAATTTTATTGGTAACTTATTATTTACTTTAGCAGTTATTGAATTAACTCCAGGACCACCGATTATTATTAAGTTGTTTTTCAAATCCCCTTCTTTAATTTCAGTATCTAATTTTGCAGGAATTTCAGGTCTGTAAATCAGAAAACTGCCTAAGAATAGCCCCAGATCAGTTGCAAATGCTCCATCTTTAGCTCTAGCTTTTGTTGCTCCATGAGGTTCTGGACTACCTAATATTGTAAGTGCATTTAATTTCCCATCTAGTACAAATGGCTTTAAGAATCTCTTGTATAGTTTTTTTAATTGAAATATTTTTTGAGACTCTTCTAATGGTTTTAATAAAACTGTAAATGCAGAATCAGTTAAAGCATATATTTTTGCTAAAGCTCCCTGTCTTTTTTCTTCTTTTATTTTTTCTATTAAACCACTTTTTTCCAAATTTTTTGTATGATAATAAACCTTTTGTTCATGGATTTTCAATTTTTTTCCAATTTCTTTTGGGTAATTTGGTTTTTCTGCTAATATTTTTAGAATTTTCCAGGCTAAAGGAGATAGAGCAACTTTTAGTTGTTTAGGTTCTAAAACTTTTGTTATTAAACTAAAAGTTTTTCCGTTTTTATGATCAACTATTAATGCCATAAAACCATTATAAAATGTTTTTTAATAGTATTATAATTTTTTTAATAATATTTAAATCTAACTGTTACCATAATTTCAAAAAAGCAGAGGAGAAAAAACCCCAGGTGGTGTCCGCTAATAATAAGCTTCTCCCTCTGCTTAATGATCAAGTGAACTAAATGGAAAAAAACAATGGCTTTAAAATAATAGATCCTTCTGATTGTGGAACTTTTTCTAGATTTTCATATAAAATTTGTAGAGATGGGGGAAATCAAGATTGCATATTATATAAAAGTAATTCTTGGGGAAATAAAGATGAGTTGAAAAGGATTTGTGAATGTTGTTCTTGTATAAAAAAACAGGAAAATTTTTTTGATAGAGAACAACCTGTTCAAGTCACAAGAAATGAAGTTGGTAAAGTTATAATAGCTTTATATAGAGGGTCTTTACAGTAAAATAAATAGAAAGAGTAAAAAATACTCTAAACAAAACCATTTTCTGAAATCAAAAATATTATCTTTTCAACTTTTGGCCTATCCAGCCACCGATTGCACCCAAGATAATGCCGACGCCTATGAAAAATCCGAATCCTGCTAAAACAGTAACATAACTTGTTATAGTGGTTCCAAGCATTACTGCTAAATTATCTAACAACGGAAATCCTGTTGTTCCTGGTAAAACCACAAATGGTGCTACAATACCTGCTATTATACCACCAATAATGCCTCCGATAATTCCGTGAATTGCTCCCTTTATGCCTGAACCTGCTCCCCGACCTATGTAAATACCTGCAATCAATGGTGCAATTAATACTGCATATATTGCAAATGTTCCACCAACCATACCTAGTATAACTGCCAAAATCACGTAGAGTATACCACCAATAATATATTTTTTAAAATTTGCCATAATATTCACTTTTAAAAATAATATTTTCCTTAAATATAAAGTTTGCCTTTTGTCGAAAATCCTCTCAAATGAGAATAATCGGCTTCTTTTAACCTTGTTTTAATGAATTTTCCTAACAATTTTTCTTTGCTATCAATTAGAATATTTTTATATGCAAAATTCCTACCTATCCATTGATTTGGATTTTTTCCTTTTTTTGTTATCAAAACATATCCTTCCCAATTTATCCATTCTCTATTTTTTTCTAAAGACATTTCTCTTACTATTTTTGATATCTTCCCACTTCTTTTACTTATGATTTTAGATGGTAATTGTTTGAGATTTTTAATAGGAGTTCTAGGTCTTTTTCCAAATTTTGAAATATTAACCCAGTCTGGCCTTATTTTTCTTATCAATTTGATAGTGTTTTCAAATTTTTCTTCAGTTTCTTCAGGAAAACCAACTATAACATCAGTCCATAGTTGAATTTTAAGGTTTTTTCTAAATTCTTCAACAATTTTTAAGAAATCTTCCACTTTATAATTTCTATTCATTCTTTCTAGAATTTCATTGTTCCCAGATTGTATTGGAAGATGTAAAAAATTGTATATTTTCTTGCTTTTGTAGGAATTTATCAGATCTTTAAGTATTGGTAAGACATTTTTTGGATTCATCATTCCAACTCTAATAAAAAATTTTCCAGGAATATTAGAAATTTCATTTAATAGTTCTGGTAATGTTGTTTTATTATCTAAACCATATGAAGCATTGTCTTGGGAAGTTATCCAAATCTCTTTACAACCTTGTTTTATTGAGTTTTCTATTTCTTTTATTATCATTTCTTTTGGATATGAAAACAAACTTCCTTTGGCAAATCTAACACAGCAGTAAGCACAAGCAGAATTACAACCACTTGAGATAGGAACAATATCTATTACAGGATTTCTTTTTATTTTTGGTAAGCAAAGCTTTATTTCTTCTGTTTTTCCTAGATATTCTATTCTTTTTCCTTTAAGGGTTTTTTTAACAGCTTGAGCAATCTCTTTTACATGATGAGTACTAACTAAACTGGCTTTTGGAAAAAATTCTACTAGTTTTCTGTATATTCCTTCTGGCATGCAGCCAGCTATGATTAGTTTTTTGTTAGGATACGACTCTTGTATTCGTTTTATTCTAAACAATATCCTTTGTTCAGTAGGAGATTTTACATAACAAGTTACAACTATTATTAAATCAGCATATTTTTCATTCTTAATGATATTAAAACCGGCTTGTTCTAACAAACCAGCCATTATTTCTGCTTCTCCTTGAGATGTAGAACAACCATAGGTTTCTATGTAGATGTTCATTTTAACACAGAATTATATTTTCATTGAAATTATAAGAAACTAACTTATATGAAAATAATACCAGGAAACATATATATGACATTTTATAAAGTTCTGAATTTATTTAATAAATTATGTCGAAGATTACTTGGAATGATTTTGAGAAAGTGGAAATTAGAGTAGGAACAATAATTAAGGTAGAAGATTTTATAGAAGCTAAAAAACCATCTTATAAACTTTGGATAGATTTTGGGAAATTTGGAGTTAAGAAATCTAGTGCCCAAATTACAAAATTATATAAAAAAGAAGAACTGATAAACAAACAAGTTGTTTGTGTAACTAATTTTCCAGAAAAACAAATAGCTAATTTTTCTTCTGAAGTTCTTACAACAGGATTTGTTCTAGATAATGGAGAAGTTGTTTTAGCTATACCTGAAAGAAAAGTTCCAAATGGCTCAAAACTTGCTTAATAAAATTCTGCATTTTCCACCACATATATCAATATAACCTATGGAAAAGTATGCATTTTCCATACTAGATATGAAAATATCTATGGGAATCATCTAGTTTAGATTGACTTGAAACCAAAATTGGAAATCCCAAATTTGACATTTTCCATATGTTATTTAGATATAACCAGTGGAGAATTAGTCATTTTTCCATACTAGACATGAAATTATCTATGGGAAATCAATCTCCAACAACAGTTACAAGAACTTCCCTTTCTCTATTTCTTGTATCAAAATTAATAACCATTATGTTTTGCCAAGTTCCTAGCATTAATCTACCTTCTTTTACAGGAATAGATTGACTATTTCCAATTAGCATTGATCTTATATGAGAATGAGCATTTTCTATATGTTGATACAATTTTTTTGAGCTAGATATTTTTTCTAAAGTTCTTCTAAAATCTTCTAAAAGCATTGGTTCATTTTCATTTACAACTATGGCTCCTGTAGCCCCAATAGCAAAAATATTACAAATTCCATCATCTATTTCAGATTTTCTTATAATATTCTCAACTTCTCCTGTTATATCATGAAAATCTTGAGACTTTATTTTCACTTCTATTGTTTCTGAATAAGTCATATACTAAATTATATTTTCTATTAATTAAAATAACTTTGTATAGAATTATTTTTCAATTAGTCTAGCATTTTTCACATCTAGCATTCCATTATTACCTTCCCATATTTTCTCAAATTCTGTTATTAATATCTTTCTAGTAAACAAGGGACAGTCTAGAACCACTGTTTCAAATTCTCCACCTTCTCCAGCAATATTAATACCGAACTTCTCTTTTAACTTAATCAGATCTTCTATGCATTTATCATCAATTTTCCTTCCCAACCAACTTTCATCAAAACCTTCAGCAGCAACTGCAGTTATTATGACTTCAAATTTATTTTCTATAATTTCTTTAAGTATTTTTTCTTGATTCATTTTCCACAAAGGTGTTAATAACTTCAAATTTAATTCTTTACAAACTTTTTCTATTCTTTGTTTTTGATAATTGCTAGCTATAGCTCCACAAACAACTCCCTCAACATTTAATCCATCTAATAGTATTCTTAAGTCTTCAACCTCTTTTTCCCTTTCACCTTTAGATTCTTTAGAAACTAGTTGAGTGCCCATGACTTCAGATTGTATTAAAGTTAAGCCAATATTAGGAGTATGATACATAAAACTGTCAGGATTTTTAGAATGAATAGTAGCCAAATATTTTATTTCGTGACCTTTTTGCTTAGCTTTTAGAACAGCCATCACACTATCCTTGCCACCAGAAAATAAGGCTACCAAATTCATATTTCTTATTGGTTTTTATTGGTTAAATTTATTTTAATAAATCTGAATATTCACATAGAAGTAGTAATATAAAAACCCCTGTTTCTTAAGGAAATCCTTATAAATAGTTTTTAAATACTTTATTTGTCATTATTTTATACACGAGGGATAAAATGGCATTTCGAATAAAAATAGAAAATGTTGTTGCATCAGCTTCTTTGGGAGTTCCTGTAAAACTTGAAAAACTAGTTGCCAATTTAGATGGGATTGAATATGAACCAGAACAATTCCCCGGATTAGTGATGAGATTAAAAGATCCTAAAGCAGCAGCCCTAATTTTTTCATCAGGAAAAATAGTTTGCACAGGTGCAAAATCTCCAAAAGACGCAAAACTTGTAATAGCAAAAATAGTAAAAAGGATGAACAGACTTGGAATGAAAATTCCAAAAAACTATAAAGTCCAACTAGAAAATATTGTTGCTTCAGCAAAACTTGATAGAGAATTAAATCTCAATAATATTGCTTTTACTTTGGAAAACACAGAATACGAACCAGAACAATTTCCTGGTCTGGTTATGAGAATAGATGATCCAAGAGTAACCTTTCTTCTTTTTGGTAGTGGTAAAATTATTTGTACAGGTGGAAGAAGTATACAAGATGTTAAAAGAGCAGTAGCAAAAGCAGATAAGAAATTGAGAAAAATAAAATAATCGTTTTTATGGAACCGGAAAAGTTTGAAGAGTTTTTTAGACAATATTATGAGCAGGACATGCTAGCGGCAGCTTCAAAAGGAAAAAAATCAATAGTAGTTGACTTCTCTTTGTTAGATAAATTTGATCCAGAATTAGCTGACAAACTTTTAGATAATCCTGAAAATGTTTTAGAAACTGCTAGAGAAGCTATTTCAAACATGGACTTACCAGAAGGAAAAGTAGAAATAGAACCCAGATTTAAGAATCTACCAGAAAGATTTAGCATAAGAATAAGAAATCTAAGGTCAGAGCACATTGGAAAATTTGTTTGTTTGGACGGTGTTGTCAGAAGAGCATCAGAAGTTAAACCTGAGGTAAAAATTGCTATTTATCAATGCCCAGAATGTGGAAATAAAATGGAAGTTGAGCAAAAAGAAAGATTTTTAACACCTCCTGTCAGATGTGATAATCCTGAATGTGGTAGAAAAGGTGGTTTTGTTTTAATTGATAGAAAACTTTTTGATTCAAGATGGGTATTTATCGAAGAACCATTTGAGATTGTTACAGGAGAAAAGCCTGGAGAAGTTTCTGTTTATATTAAAGGAGATTTAACAGACCCAGAAATGCAAAGAAAAATGGATCCTGGAAACAGACTTAAAATCAATGGTGTTGTTAAAGAAATAAAAAGAATTAGAAGAGGAAAATTAAGAACACAGATGGATATTTATGTTGAGGCTAATTATGTTGAGCCAACTGAAATAGAATGGGAAGAAGTAGTAATAACTCCTGAAGATGAGAAAAAGATTAAGGAACTTGCTAAAGATCCTGAAGTTTATAATAAATTAGTTGCTTCTATTGCTCCTTCTATTTATGGAATGGATAAGATAAAAGAAGCAATAACACTTCAATTATTTGGAGGAATACCTCATAACTTGCCAGATAAAACAAGAATTAGAGGAGACATACATGTTTTATTAATTGGAGATCCCTCAACAGGAAAAAGCCAGTTATTAAAATTAATATCAAGTATAATTCCAAGGGGAAAATATGTGGCTGGAAGAGGAACAACAGCTGCTGGATTAACAGCAACAGTTATTAAAGACGAGGAATTTGGAGGAGGTTGGATGCTTGAAGCAGGAGCGATGGTTTTAGCAAATAAAGGGGTACTAGCTGTTGATGAGTTTGATAAAATGTCTAAGGAAGATCAGATTGCAATGCATGAAGGACTTGAACAACAAACAGTCTCAGTTGCAAAAGCATCAATAATAGCAACTTTACCTGCTCAAGTTTCTGTTTTAGCAGGTTGCAATCCTAAGTTCTTTAGGTTCGATCCTTATAGGCCAATAGTAGAGCAAGTTGATATACCTGACACATTATTAGCTAGGTTTGATGTTAAATTTGCTTTAAAAGACATTCCTGATAAAGATATGGATGAAAAATTGGCAACACATATTTTAGAAACAAGATTAAAACCAAGTAGGGTAGAACCACTAATACCTCCTGAATTTTTAAGAAAATACATAGCTTTTGCAAGAAAAAATTGTAAACCTAAAATGACAAGAAAAGCAGCAGAGAGATTAAAGAATTTTTATATTGATATGAGAGGTCTCTATTCTGGGGAAGAGACTGTTGCAATAACATTGAGACAAAATGAGGCTTTAATGAGATTAGCAGAATCAGCAGCTAAGATAAGACTTTCTGATAAAGTTGAAATCCAAGATGCTGAAAGATCAATTAATGTAATGAGATTTTCTATTCAACAACTAGGATATGATTACGAAACAGGTAAAATTGATATTGATAGAACAGAAGGTGTTCCTGCATCTCAGAGAAGTAAGATTCATACTATTTTAGATATAATTGATATGCTTGAGAAAAAAATTGGAAAGCCTGTTCCAAAAGAAGAAATAATAGCAGCTGCTGAGGATCAGGGAATAAAGGCTGGAACTACAGAAGAGTTATTGAGAAGATTAAAATCTGAAGGTTCTATATTTGAACCAAAACTAAATTATATAGAGAGGATAAGATAATCATGGAAGTTAAAAGATTAATAGCAAAAAAAGCATCAATTGGTGAAATAGATAGTGGAACTTTTGTAAAAAAAGAAGGGTTTGTAAGTAGTTATGTTCTAACTAATTTAGGAAGAAGGTTATCGAGAGTAAGGGTTTTGGGTTTAATAGTTGATAAGTTTATAAGCCCTGATGAAAGATATGCAACCATAACTTTGGACGACTCTACAGATACTATTCGTTGTAAAGCCTTTGTAAATACTAAGATATTTGATGGTTTTGCGACAGGAGATATGGCTGATATTTTTGGAAAAATAAGAGAATATAATGGAGAAATTTATATAATACCTGAAATAATAAAGAAAATTGACCCTAATCTCGAAACTCTTAGAATTTTAGAACTGGAAAAAATTTTTAGAGATCAAAGAAAGAAAATAAAGAAAATTAAAGAACTACAAAAACAAACTTCTGATTTAAATGAATTAAAAAGAGTAGTTAAACAATTTATGAGTTTAGAAAACGCTGAAGGAATTTTAGAAGCCCAAGAAATATTAGAAAACATTACTGAGGAAAAAGTTGCTAGTTCTGTTGAAGCTAAAAGTAAAATCTTAGATCTTATTGAAAAATTAGACAAAGGTAAAGGAGCAGATTATCAGGAAATTTTAACTAAATCTGGTTTACCTGAAAATGATGTTGATTTTGCAATTCAAGATCTTTTAGAGTCGGGTGTGTGTTTTGAACCCACTCCTGGAAAGATAAAGAAATTATAGTAGATAAGATAAATAATTCTTATGAAAGCAGCAGTAACTTTAATAACTTTAGTCATAATTTTTGTTATTGTTGTTTTTATAAGTTTAATGATGTGGTTATATCTAAGTGGTTTTTTTTCAGAAATTAGTTATGCTGGAGAAGTTAGAACAGAAAAAAGTTTAGAAGTTTTATCTTCATGTATAAAAATAGAAGAGGCATTCCAAAATAAATTTTTTATTAGAAATTGTGGTAACGGAGTAATTACTAATGATAGTTTAAATGTTTATGTTGATGGTGAGTTGTTTGATTTTGATCTAGATCCAGTTTATATAGAAGGAAAGATAACAGGAAGCATAATTTTACATGAAGGTGGGGGTATGCCTGAAGGACAACATTCTCTGAGAATAATAAATCCAAACACAGAAGCTTTAGCTTATTTTGAGGCAGAATTACTCGGTTCTTATATTTTGACTTTAGATTTTGATGAAGGCGAAGGAACAATTGCACATGATAAATCTGGATATGAAAATGATGGAACATTATACGAGATGACAGGTGCAATTCCTATTGTTTGTTCTGAACCTCCAACTGTAGACTGTCCTAAATGGGTTAAGGGTAAATTTGGTATGGGATTAGAATTTGACGGTGTAGATGATTTTGTTGCAGCACATCATGACGAATCCTTAAGAATTACTGATGAGAATTTTACAATTGAAGCTTGGATTAAAACTTCAAGTACTTCATCTCCTATGGCTATAGCTGATATTTTTACACCTTCTGTTGGTGTGGATATGGGATGGTTATTTACTTTAGAGGGTGGAAAAATCAAATTGTATATAGCAGAATCTTCAACTACTTATGCTTCTGCAATTGGAAGTAGTGATTTAAGAGATGGTTTTTGGCATTATGTTTTTGGTAATTACAATGGAACGCATATTAAAGTTTATGCGGATGATAAATTAGAGGGCATTCAATCTTACACAGGTGACATATGGTATAGTTATTCTGATCCAGATAGAGCTCTACATATAGGTATAAGATGTGACGTATGTGCACCTCAAGACGTGGGACAACATTTTGATGGTATTATTGATGAAATTAGAATTTATAATGTATCCTTAACTCCAGATGAAACAATAAAATTTAGAATTATATAAATAGTTTAAATAGATATATTTTAGTGAATAAAATGGATTATGAAACTTTATTAAATGAAGCATACGAAAAATTACCCAAAACAGAAAAAACTTCAGAAAGGTTTGAAGTTCCTGTTGTTGAAACTATTGTCCAAGGTAATCAAACTATAATTAAGAACTTTTCTCAAATATATCAAACTTTAAGAAGAGGTCCTAAGCATCTATTAAAATTCTTAGCAAAAGAATTAGCAACACCAGCTAATTTTGATGGTACTAGATTAATATTACAGTCAAGAGTACCAAGAAATCTAATACAGAAAAAATTAGAAGTCTACATAAAAGATTATGTTACTTGTAAAGAATGCGGCAGACCCGACACAAAATTAATAAAAGAAGACAGAATAACTTTTTTAAAATGTGAGGCCTGCGGAGCTAAGGCTTCTGTTAAACCAATAAAGTGAAATAATGAAAGCACAATTTTTCATTATCTCAAGTGTAATAATAATTTATATTATTATATTAACTTTTCAATACTTGGCAGGATTTAGTGATATTAGATTAACTCAAATTGAGGAACAGCAAGAACTTTCTTTTATACCTTCTATAAAAGACAGTTTTATACTAACTTTTCAGGCTTCTAACAATAGCAGTAATGGAGATTTAGAAAAAGTAATAAGAGATATTTATTTTACAGAAGATTTCTTTAAAAAAGAGATGTTAAAAAAAGGAATAAAATTTGATAGTAATTTCATATTTTTTTCAAACGGTTTTGAAACAAGTGACTTAAGTAAATGGACAGGTAGTTATGGAAACCCAGAAGTAGTGAATATAGAATACCATGGTAATTACAGTCTTTATTGTGATGATATTGAATATGTTTACAAGAATTTAGCTGGAATGAGTGAAATTTATGTTAGAGTATATGTAAATTTTACTACGTTACCTTCAAACAACAATATACACTATTTTATGGGTTTCTATGATAACGGAAATCAAATTTTAAATTTAGGTTTATGGAATGATCAAAATAATTATAAATTACGTGTTTACTCCGAAGCTGTTGGAAATTATTGGACTTCTCCAAATATTGATATTCATGTAGATAGGCGATATTTCTATGAGGATAGATGGCAATATTTTGATGCATATTATTTTGAAATGTACTGGTACGAGAGCGGGACAGATTCAAAATTAAAAGTGTGGTTTGAAGGAAGATTAAAAATTGACGAAACAATTAATAGTCAAGGCAATGGTAAATCAATTAATGAATATAGATTTGGAGGAGTTGACATTGGAGGTATTGAAATCCCAAGACTTTATGTTGACTGTATATCAATTGGTGATAGACATATTGGAAAGGATTGTTATCCAGATGAAGAGCCATATTTTATTTTTAGCTTAAAATCAAAGGAAATGAAAACTAAAACAGAGTTTGGATACGGCGGTTAATGCTTAAAGCTGTTATTTCTTTAAAAAAATATTCAAATAAGGCATTTGCTCCTTTATCTTTCTTTTAGAACAATGTAAGATATTTCCTAAATTTTTATATAGTTCTTCATTTTTATTTCTCATAGCTTTTGTTCTTCCCAATATAACTAATCTGTCAGGAGGCTTGTACATAATAAATTTTTTATTATTTCCAATAAGAGTAATCCCGGCTATTAAATCTCTCATATATTTTTTAAATCTATAATTTTGATTGATAATTATCTTACTTCTGAACAAATCAGCTTTACTTAACAATTCAAAAGCCTCTGCAATTTCTTCAGCATTCTTAAACTCTTTGGGAATATTTTGCTCTATCCACCAGAATATTTCATCAATATTTTTATCACTCTCATCTATTGCTTGCAAAGCCTTTCCCAAATCATTTGCTTGAAAAATTATTTTTAAAATTTTAAATATATCCTTTTTCTTATCTCTTATTCCAAATTCTGTATCTTTGGAAAAGATCTCTAAATCATTTATTGCAGATCTTATATCACCATCAGAATTCATAGCAATTCTTCTTATCACATCTCTACTAATTTTTATTTTTTCCTTTAAAGCTATTTTGTTTAATTCCCTTTCTATCAAGTTCACAGGTATTCTATTAACTCTTAATGGAATGCAATAATTTCTTAAAGTCCTCAATTTTTTATCATAAGCATTATTTGCAGTCATAATTACAGGAGAGGCACTTTGTTTTATTGTTTTAATAATTTCAGTTAATGCTCCCCTGTCACTAAAGGAGTCTATTTCATCTATTAGTATAAGCCTCTTGTTTAATAATGAACCTTCTTTAGAAGCTGGCATTAAAACTTCTCTAATGTAAGAAGCAGCATTTTTATTACTTGCATTAATTTCTATTAAATTAAACTTATTTTCTTTAGCTATGATATCTACTATTAATGTTTTCCCTATTCCTGTTGGTCCATATAATAAAAAAGCCTTTCCTGGTTTCCACCTCTTAAGCCAATCAGTAATACTTTTAACAATAGTCTTCTGGCCTACAATTTCTACTAATCTTTTTGGTCTATATTTTTCAACAAGCATTTAATCTTCCTATTTTTTATAGAGGGCAAATTGTGACAATAAGGCTTCCAGTTGTAATTGTTCGTTTCCACCTTGATTTAATCTAAATTCGAATTCTCCGACTTTTTCCACAAGTCCAATTTTTACTTTATCAGAAATATCAAGCTTGTACAATTGTTTTGAGATTTCTTTTATTATATCTTGACCAGAAATACCTCTTTTTAGCAATAAGTCTTTTAGAATTTCTCTTGAATCCAAGAACTTCCCATTTAAAGCATAGTCTATCATGTCTATAACTTCTTTAGGTTCTGCTTGTGCAGCAACTTCATAAATCGTATTTTTGGTAATTTTCTTTCCTAGAACTGCTGATGCTTGAAGTATATTAACTGCTTTTCTTAGGTCTCCACCAGAAATTAAATATATAGCTTCTAAAGCTTTTTTATCTATTTTTAGCTTTTCTCTATTTACTATTCTTTTCATGTATTCAAAAACATTTTCTCTAGATAATGATTTAAATCTGAAAACTGCTGCCCTGCTTTGAATTGGTGAAATAATACGAGAAGAATAATTACAACTTAAAATAAATCTTGTCACACCTGAATACATTTCCATTAATCTTCTTAAGGCATTCTGAGCATCAGAGGTTAGTGAATCAGCTTCATCAAGAAATATTATTTTAAATGATTCTCCTATTGGCTTTATTCTTGAAAAGTTTTTAATTCTTGTTCTTATTACATCAATTCCTCTCATATCACTGGCATTTGTTTCTTGAAAATTCTGTTTCCAATTCTTTCCAAAAATCTCTCTTGCAATAGCAACTGCACAGCAAGTTTTTCCTGTTCCTGGAGGTCCTGCGAAAATCATGTGAGGTATTTTATATTCCTTAACAAAAAATTTTAACCTTTCTACAACATGCTTTTGATTTATCACTTCTTTTAATTTTCTTGGTCTATATTTTTCTGTCCATATAGAGAAGTCCATATTAACACCAGTAATATTATTTATGTGAACTTAATAAATTTAAAGGTATGAAGAAGCTTTTAATCTTAACAATATTTTTACTACTACCAATTCAGGTCTCAGCAACAGAAATAACAAACCCTCAAATAGTTAGTGAAATGAAAGTTAATATCGTAGAAAGTGGTTTTATAGAATTAAATGGAACGATTTATAACCTTGAATTAAATTTATCCATACCACAGACAAACAAATATCAGACATTAGATTACTTTGATGTTAAAGACTCTTTTGGGCCTTGTAGAACTAAATTTTGTTCTTATCGTTTTATTTACGATAAATATGGAAATAGATTGTTAAATATAAAGTGGAAGGATCCAGTAGGAAAGGTTAATTATACTGTTAACTCCACTCTTTCTATAAAAAGAAGAGGAGAAATTGATAAGAAACTCTTAGAGGAATTTAGAGAGCCAACAGATCTTGTTCAGTCTGCAGATCCTGAAATTGTTGAACTAGCTTCTAAAGCAAGAGGCAATGACTTTGAAAAAATATCTTATTTAGCTAAGTGGATAGGAGAAAATGTAGAATATGATAGGATTTATTCAGATGTTAACCTTTCTGCAAAAGACATTTTAAAAGTTAGAAAGGGTGTTTGTAAAGAATTTTCAAATTTGTTAGTTTCTTTTCTTAGAGACTTAGGTTATTATTCTGCTGTTGCTGTTGGATATGTGCATCCTGGTAGAATTTATGAGACATACGAATTTCAACCTCATGGATGGGCTGAAATTTATGCTGATAAAGGAATAGTGGCTGATCCAGTTTGGTCTGAAGTTGGATATTTAGATGCTACTCATGTGAAATTTGCTACATTTCCCGATAGTAGCTGGAAATTTAGTGAAGTAAATGCAGATGGAATAGGAAATATAAAAATTAAGCTAAGTGACAATGATGTTAAATTAAAAATTTTAGATTTAAAAGAAGAGCCTGTTATTGATGTGACAACTAACCTTTTGTCAAATAACATATGGGCCAATTATACTGTTTTAAAAACAGACTTAAAAGCTGATAGATGCCTTTTAACTAAAATTGAATATAAAAGCTGTGTTGATGGAAGGGGAAAAGATTTCTTGGAAATAATAGAACCTCAAAATATAGTTTATTTTTGCAATGAAAAATCAGTTTTTACTATTTTTAAAATACCAGTGTTGGATGAAAGAAAAAATTATAAATGCGATATAAAGGCTTTTCCCTATGCAGGAAAAGAATCAATTGTACAACTAGTTTTAAATCCAAAAGGTTATGGTTATGCTCAATTATCAGTTGAAAAAACTGTTTTAAAACCAGGGGAGAAATTTTTAGTTAGTGCCAGAGACTCTCAAATATTTACAGATTATGGTGAATATGGTTATGAAGAAGCAGAATTTACAGCACCAAACTATGATTTTAAGGTCTATGGATACAATTCTGGCTATTTAGCTCAGAAAAATATTTCTGTTGTTCTGGAAAAGCCAATAGAAGTTTATTTGGATGTGAATGAAACAGCTTTCGAAGGAAAACCAATATCAGTAAAAGTTAAAGTTTCAAATCTTATTGACGAATCCCAAGAAATAACTGTTATTTTTAGAAAAGATTCTATTTCAGAAATTTTGACAGATTCTAAAGATTTTGTTTTTAATTTTACTCCCATGAGTGTTAATGATAATCTTATACAAGTTTTTGTAAGCACCCCTGACTTTTCAACGTCTGTATCAAAGATAATAACAGTTGTAGCTCAGAAAAATGCTTGGGAAAACATATTTCAGCCAATAATAGATTTCTTTAACTGGCTGTTTTCTTTATTTCAGTAAATTTATAAATTTAACTATTATATTATAAAATGATTTTATGCCTAAAACAAGAGTGGAGGCAGTAACCAAGAGAATATATAGTAGAGTTTTTGTTTGCATGAAGTGCAATGCTAAAATTAGAGCCGATGCTAGAAAAGTTAAAATTGGAAAAGTAAAATGTAGAAAGTGTTACTCAAAACAACTTAGGCCAAAATCTAAAGAAAGGAAGATATAATGATTTCTTATATAAAGATATTAAGACCTTCAGTTGTTTTTCTAGCAGCTTTTGCTGTTTTGGTGGCAGCATTAATTGTTGGATACTATCAACCATTTCAAATTTTTATAGCTGTTTTAGTAGCTTCTCTAATTGCTGGTGCAGGAAACGTAACAAATGATTATTATGACTATAAAATTGATAAAATAAACAAACCAAAAAGAGTTATACCTTCAGGAAAAATAAAAAGAAAAAATGCAGCCTTTTATGCAGCTATATCATATGTCTTAGCCAATGTTTTGGCAATATTATTTTTGAATTCAGAGATGATTTTATTAGCTTTGTTTAACACATTTGTTGCTTTTGTGTATGCTTGGAAAGTTAAGAGAATGTTTTTAGGACATTTTTTAGATAGTTGGTTAGCATCTTCCACTTTTTTGTTCGGAGCTTTATTTGTTAATATAACTGTAACAATCATTTTCTTGTTTTCTATGTCTTATTTAGCAAATTTAGGTAGAGAAATTACCAAAGGAATAGAAGATATTAAAGGTGATAAGAAAATTGGTGCAAAAACACTTCCAGTTATTTTAGGAAAGATTATTTCTTCATGGATTGCAATCTTTTTTATAATTTTTGCAATTGCAATAAGTCTAATACCTTATTTTTTTGGTTTGCTCAGTATAAGTTATCTACTTTTAGTAATTTTTGCTAACTTCATATTTCTTTTCTCATGTTTTATTTTGTTATTTAATCCAGCAAAATCACAGAAAATTATGAAGATCGCAATGTTTCTTGCTATTATTGCTTTCTTAATCGGGATTTATTAATTGTCTTTCAAATTCTCTATAGTCATTTATGTTTAATTCCCCCTTTCCATTTCTGTATGTGACAAAAAGCCCCACTTCACCTTTAAAAACATCAGGATCTTCGGGATTGTCAGATATCATTACAACATCTTTTAATCCCAGTCCATCTTTTTCAAGTTCTTTTTGAAGAAGACTTGGTTTATCTTCAGGTTTTTTCATGATTATTTGAACATCATTTATTATTCCACTTTTATTTAATCTTGTTATATTAGAAATACACTTATCAAAACCAAAATGATTTTTAGCTGCTTTTGCACACTCAGAAGATTCTCTGGTTAATAAGTACACTTTCTTTCTTTCTCCAAAATTTCTTATTCTCTGTAAGAAACTTTTAGCTCCTGGAATTCTAAACATTTTACTCTTTATATATTTTCCCGCAGCTTCTTCCATTTCTTCTCCCTTTATGCCACATTTATCAAGACATTGATAAACATCTTTTAATGTCTGGTTTTCTCTATCCCACTCACTTGAACTTGAAAATCTTTTAGGCAAATGACTTACAGCATAAATTCTGATGCCATTTAATCCTAATCTAAGAGCATCCAAAATTTTTCCTTCTTTAGCTTTTTTCCAGGGAAGATAAAAAGCACCATAAGAAGCATTTCCATTAACTGTTGTATCACTTAGATCAACAACTACGGCTTTCGAATTTTCAAGAGTTTCTCTATGATACTGTTTTAATGGAGTTTTCATTATTGATTTTTTTGAAAAAGTAAGCATTTAAATATTTTAAACATATTTATTAATTGACGATATGTTCGACAAAATACAAAGTTTAATAAAAGAAAAAAATTTAACACCTCCAGATTGCAGTTATCATACGTTAAGAACTTTAGAAAACAATGGAAAAGTTAGAGCATTGGTTATAAAAGGAGAAAATAAAATTCACATAGAATTAATTTGTCCTTTTTGCAATGCTTACAGTTACCTAACACAAGAATGGGTAAAAGTTTCTAAAGGATCAAAATTTAGATTCAAAATAAAATGTCCTAAATGTGGGAAACTTGTAAAAGTCACAAAATTAAAGGGTAAAAAATAAATTTATATTACTGTCCTATATTTCTATTATGCCTCGATAGCTCAGATGGTAGAGCGTTTGCTTGGTAAGCAAAAGGTCGCGAGTTCGATCCTCGCTCGAGGCTTCTTTCGTTTTTGGCCTAATAATTTAGAAAATTATTTAAATCGGCATATTTAATAATTAGTTTATGAATCAAAAACTAATTTTAGGCTTAACAGTTGCATTAGTTATACTAATTTTGATTCCGTCTTCAATGTTTGCAGAGGAGCAAACTTGTGTTCCTTCAGATCCCTCGATTTCGATAACACCTACAAATCAAACCAGTAGCAGTGGTACAACCTTGACATATACACTTAATTTAAAAAACAATGATAATTCTTACTGTAATATTACTGATTTTAGAATATTTTGTGATACAGATTATCCAGATTTGGAATGCAACTTAGTCACTAGCGGTGGCTCAGAAACATCAAGTATGATAGATGGTAACATTCCCCCAGGTTATGAATGGTCAAGAACAGTCAAGGTTACTGCAGGTTTTGTATTAGGACCAGGAACTTCTTATCCTTTTACAATAACTATTGATGATGGTGCTTTTAATAGAACAGTAACAAAATCAGCAAGCGCAACAGGCTATTATACTGTTCAAGGTCCAATTTTAGTAACAAAAGAATACAAAACAGTTAGTATAGGAGAAGAATTCTATGTTTCTGCAAGTGCAACCAGTCCTTACAAATGGGAAGTTGATACTTATGATGAAAATTATTTGTCACATATAATAGGTGGTGTTGGTTGTTCTTCAACTGGAACTTGTAATTATTCATTCAAATTTACAGCATTAAAAGAGGGCGAAACAGTTATAGAACTTAAAAAATTTAATACAAATGATAATTATATCAATGAGAAAAAAATGGTTTATGTAACCATCTTATCAGAGACTTCTAAAAAAATTATATCATTATTAGACGCATCTTGTAAGGATTCGACCATTACTTTAATAATAAAGAACGATGGAACAGTAGATATTGAAGTTTCAGATATAATGTTCTATGTTAACAACAATTTAATTACAAATCCAGGCTGTGATAAAACAATAATCTTACCCGGTGAAACTACTATTTGTGACTCTATACCTGGCTCTCAAGGTACAAATGAATTATACATACCTGTTAAGGGGTATTCAAATGCCATTTCTTCTAGTGTTTATTGCTCAGGAGGAACTGAAAAAACATGTACTGATTCCGACGGTGGAAAGAATTATTATGTGAAAGGAACTGTTACAGTTTGTACTTATGAAGAACTAGGCGGTGGATGTGGAGCAGGACTTGATTATTGTATTGGCGATATTTTAAAAGAAGGTTATTGTGAAGATGGTAGTTCAAAACTCATAGAATTCAATTGTCCTTTTGGATGCGAAGATGGTGCTTGTTTACGAGGAGAAGGGAAACCAGACTTGAAAATCGAAAAAATAGACTATTCACTGGACAATCCAACAAGTCCAATGAAACTTCATTTTCGAGTTACAATAAGAAATATAGGTTCGGCTTCTTGTAGTTTTGATTCCAATATAAGAATTCCACAACTTAGTAACCATCAATATAATAGGTGCACATACCTAAATCCTGGAGAAAGTTGTGTGGAAACAGGCTATGGCTATAATGGACTTGGTGGCACAATACCTGCTGGTTATTATGATATAACAGCTGTTGTTGATCCTAGAAATCTTGTAGACGAGATCAACGAGTACAACAATAAACTTGAAAGAAAAGTTTATGTATCTCCTCCAACAACAGATTTCAACTTTAAAGTTGATGCTGGCAAATATAGTTACTCTAGAGGCGAAACTGTTAGAATAAATGCTGTTCTTTCAGGTGCTTCTGATTTTGATTTTAGTAATGCAAGGGTTGTAATTCAATTAAAGAATCCTAATGGAGAAATTATAAATCTACCTGTTGAGAGATTAGGAGCAGTTGCTTCTGCATGTTCAGTATCATCAACCACAAATGTTTACACTTGTCCAGTTTGGAATCAATATTCATTTTACTCATATTATAGAATACCCACATATGCTCCTTTAGGTCTATACTCTGTTAATGCTAAAGTAAATCTAGAGAACATTGAAAAACACTCTTATGATAGGTTTATAGTAGAGGAAATATATTCAGGATTAGTTGATGTAGATATCCAACCTGAAAGAATGACTACAGAAGTCGGTGAGCCTGTAGTATATAGAGTTACAGTAACTGACAGGCATCCAATAGTTAGATGTTCAATTACAGCTGAAACAGAAACCACACCAGTAACAGGCGGAACAATAGCTACTGAAGGAGTAGCTACTGAAGTTGTACCTCTTAGATGTCCTGTGATTTATAATTATGTAATAAATGTTTATGGTTTGCCATACCATTCAGTTTATCCCACCATAGTTAGTCTTCATCAAGGCAGTTCTGAAACCTTTGAATTAAAAATATTTCCCTCACCTATAAGAACTGCTGAAGGTATAACAACAGCTGTAAAAAAGGCTGAAATTACTGCTACTGAAGTTGTAGCAGGAGAGAGAGCAGTAGCTATAACAGGTCAACCAATTGCTGAAGAGTCTTCAGAGTCTATGGGTCAATTTTCAGTTGCACCAGCAAAACCAGATTTGGCGTACTTTAGATTTACAGTCAAAGCATATCTTAGAGAAGACTCAACTGTGAGTGATAGTGATACAGCAGGTTTATACGTGAAATTCATTCAAATACCTGAACCACCACCATTTCCAGAAGAAGAAACAATAAATATAGAATTAAAAAGAGGCTGGAATTTAATAAGCCTTCCAGGAAAAGGAACAGGATTTACAACTGGAACATGTTCAGTAACGCGAAAACCACTTGCATATATTTATTTACAAGATCATAAGAGATATGCATCTATAGAAGAAGCATTGATGATTATGGGAGCAGAAAAACTCTTAGAATACCTGAGCACTCATTCATTCTGGATATACTCTTATGAAGATTGTAAAGTAGGTTTTAAGGTTTCAAGTTACTCAACATATAGTGGTTTATCTCTTGTCCAAGGTTGGAATTTGCTAGGAACAACAAAAGATATGGTTGGAGAAACATTAAGTAATATTAAAGGAACATGTTCATTTGAAAAAATATACACGTGGAATGCAGATTCCCAAAAATGGATAGAGAAATCAGAAGGCGATTTAATAGAAGAGATGGGCTATGGTGTTCTAGTTAAAACCAGTTCAGCATGTAGGTTAAAAACAAATACTATTCAGCCATCAGCACTTCCAGAAGGGTGATAAAATGAAAACAAGTACAATAATAATAATTATAATTGTTCTAGCAATAGGCATCTTGATCGGTTATATCGTTTTACCAATATTGCTCGAGTCAGCGGGAGAGGGAATAGGAGAAAGTGTTTTTGGAAGTTCTCCAGATATTACACCTCCAACAATGCCACCTTAATTTCCCCCTTCTTTTTTTTCTTAATATTTAAATAATCTAGTTCTATAATTCTTCATACGGGTCCGTAGTATAGCTTGGTCTAGTATTCCGGCTTTGGGAGCCGGCGACGCCAGTTCAAATCTGGCCGGGCCCATTATTTCTAATATTTATAAAAATTTTTGTAATTTAATATATCTATGAAATACCCCAAAAATTTGCGTTTTGGTTTTCCTTGGGAAAAATGCGAAGATATGACAAGGGGGTAATTGATTATCTTGGTGATAGACATCGTATAATAGATATAGGTTATGGAAACGCTCATCTTTTAAAAAAATTAAGAGAAGTTTATCCTCAAAAAGAACCTGTTGGGATAGAAATTTTACGGAGAAAACAATGGACAGAAGAATCAAACATACATAACTTAATGGGAAGTCTAGAACATTTACCCTTTTCATCAGGTTCGTTTGATGGTTTAATTTGCACATTTGTTTTAGATTACATAGATAAACAAAAAGCCATTGAAGAAATCCAAAGAGTTCTTAGATTTGATGGTAAAGCGGCTGTATATTTACATCATCCTAACAGTGGTTTAATAGATAAATTTAAAAAAGAGTTATTTGAGGATCCTGAAAACTCAGAATTGAAATATTATGTTGATACTTTAGAATCAAACATCTTCAAAAGTGTTGAAGAATGTGAAAAATTCTTTGAAAGAAAAATGTTAATTGAGCAACTTGGTTTATGGAATGGGAGTGATTCAAAAGATGATACAAAAAAAGAATATTGTTTTGAACTATTTCTAAGAAATAGAAATTTTATTGTAAAATTAACTTAATGTTAGTTTTAGGGTTTAGTATAAATATTTTGATAAAGAATACTTTTCATGAAAATTCCGAGAATTGTGGCAAGTGTTATTCTTAAAAAAGAAAATAAAATATTGCTTGTAAAAGAAGTTTTAGAAGATTTTAAAGAACATTGGATATTTCCTGGTGGTGGTGTAGATTTTGGAGAAACTATTACAGAAGCAGCAAAACGTGAAGTTAAAGAAGAAATTGGTTTGGATATAGAAATAAAAGAATTTTTAGGCTTTAAAGAAGCTATTTTCCCACAATATAAGTATCATACTGTAATATTCTTTTTCATTGGAGAGTCTTCAAATGATAAAATAATAAAATCTGATAAAATTTTGGATGCAAAATATTTTTCAAAAGAAGAAATTAAGAATCTTAAGTTAGTCCAAAGTGCTGAATGGATATTAGAAGACTATATAAAAAAGGTATTTTAAACTAATTACATTTTTCTTGCAAATGTTAAGAATCCAGTATGAGCAAGCATATAGGTTTTAGGCCTAGTAAATTGTTTTATTGACTGCCATTCTCTATGCAAATTCTCTATAATTTTTAGATTAGTAAAATCATATTTTTTTAATTCTTTAAAAACTTTTTTTACTTCTTCTATGTGCATAGAATAAATTGCAATCCATCCACCCAGTTTTAAAGATTTGAAGGCATGTTTTATGACTTTTTCTGGATTCTTCATATCCAGAGTTATTAAATCAATATTCTTTTCTTTTATACCTTTAGTTATGTCAGAATTCTTAATAACAACATTTTTTAATCCATAATTTTTCAAGTTATTTTTAGCAATATTATAAAACCTTTCTTCCCTTTCATAACTATAGATTTTACAGCCTAAATTTCCTAAAAACAATGTTAAAAATCCTGAGCCAGTTCCTGCATCTACAACTTTCCAACCCGGGGAGCATCCAGTTACTGATACTATTAAGCTCAAGTCTTTAGGAAGGATTATTTGTGGTCCTCTTTTTGCTTTTTTTAGAAAATCAATTATATTAGGTTTAACCACAGTAAAGCTTTCTTTACCAATTTTTATTTTTCTTCCAAATCTTTTTCCAATCAATTTTCTTAAGTCTATTGTCCCAAATTCACAACTGAATTTAATGGGTTTAACTAAATAATTCTTTTTTCCAAGCAACAAAATTAAACTATTTTTAGCTATCTTCACCATTTTTTCACTTTTATATATTAATTATCAAAATATAAATTATGCTCGAGCTGTTATTAGTTGCAATTGCATTAGTTGGAAGCTTTGCTGCAGGTCTGTATGATTTAAAGACAACCAATGTTCCAGACAAAGTTTGTGTAACTATGATAATATTGGGATTAATTTTACATATTCTAACAGGAATTTTTACTAAAGATTTTACATATTTTATAAATTCTCTTCTCTATGGTGGTTTGTTTTTAGGTTTAGGTTTAATAATGTATTATTTTGGGCAATGGGGAGGAGGAGATGGTGAACTTTTAGTTGCAATAGGAGTATTATTGCCCAATTTATCTTTAGTTGACACTTTTTTTCCCTTTGCACTTAGTTTTTTCATAAACAGTTTCTTTATTGGTGCTTTTTGGTCTGTTATCTTTTCTCTTTATTATGTATATAAGAATCAAAAATTAAGTAAAAAATTCTTTAATAGTTTTAAAGATCCAATAACATTCTCAGTTGCTTTAATTCCATTAATTCTTTCAATCCTTTCATTGAATTTTAGCTCATTATTTTCTTTACTATTTTTACTGATTTTTATTTTATTCATTTTCTATAAGTACTCCAAAATTATTGAACAAGGATTTTATAAAAGAATTCCAGTTAGTCAATTAAAAGTTGATGATATGATTGGAGAAAATATACCTAGTTTAAAACTTTATAAAAAATACATAAAAGGCTTGACAAAAGAACAGGTTAGGAAAATTAAAAAAACTAGAAAATATATTAAAATAAGAGAAGGAGTGAGATATGGAATTGTTTTTCCACTAGCTCTATTATTCACTTTGTTCTTCGGAGATTTCTTCTTGTTCTTCTTCTAATCTTTCTAAGTAATCTTCTACCATTTCTTTTATTGATGTTTCTAAATCTATTTTCGGTTCAAAACTTAGTTCATTTTTTGCTTTAGTTATATCAAAAGTTCTGTTTCTTAGCATCTTTTCTACATACTCTGGTATGAATTCTGGAGTTTTTCCTTTAATTTTCGATTTTATAACAGAACCACGAGAAAACACTTTTGCAGATAAAGCTGTTTTATGTTTTTTCGGTGCTTCAACATTTAAATATTTGCAAGCAAGTTCCAAACATTGTTTTTGTGTTTTAACTCCTTTTCCTGAAACAAGGTAAATTTCTCCTCTTCTCCCTTTATCTTTGGCTAAGAGAAGGGCTTGAATTAAATCACTTATATGAATGTAATCAATAAAATTTTTTCCATCACCAATTATTGACATTTCGCCTTCTAATAGTTTTGAGAATATGAAATCATAACCTTCTACAAACCTAGGCATTAAAACATCTGGTGATCTTATTATTATTCCTTTGTTTTCCTTTACAAGTTTTTCGGCTTCCATCTTTGTTCTACCATAAAGGTTTGATGGATTGTAATCAGTGTTTTCATCTGCTGGTAGATCTTTTAATTTTTTACCTAAAACTGCTGTAGAACTTAGGTAAATGAATTTGTCTCCTTTAAAAACATCTAAAATATTTCTTGTACCTATAACATTTATTCTAAACATCAAGTCTTCAGGTGCTGTGTAATCAACAACAGCTGCTAAATGAAATACTGTATCAATATCTTCAACAGCCTTTTTTAATGATTTTCTATCTAGCAAATCGCCATAAAAAGTTTCAACGTTTTCAAATTCTGTCATTGTTTTTCTTATGAGAACTCTTACTTTTTCTCCTTTATCTAACAAAGCCTTAACAAGGTGTTTTCCTATTCTTCCAGTTGCGCCTGTTACAAGTATTGTTATACAATCACCCACCTATTATTTTATAAGTACCAGGTAATCTTTTTGAAGCTCTTTTAAAAGCTGTTTTTACAATTTTCTCAGAATTACTTGGTACTTTAACCATAAAGATTTTTTGATTAATTTTAACCCTAGCTGTTTGGCCAATCGGCTTTCCAAAACTTCTTCTCATTCCTTCAGAAAATCTATCTGCTCCTGCTCCTGTTGCCATTGGATTTTCCCTCATTATATGATGAGGATAAATTAATACTTTAAAGAAAAAGTTTTCAGGACCTAGATTTTTGTTTAAGTGTTTTGTTACTGTGACTCTTGAAGCTTCTAATGCGTTAGACCTTATTTGAACGTTTTCTTTGCTTTGCAAGAAGAACTTTAAAGGATAATCTTTATTTTTGCCCATTTCAAATTGATGTATTTTTGATGCAGGAACACCTTTTACAAAGCTCCTTCTAGGCTTTCTTAAAGATATTCTTGTGTAAGGTTTTTTCTTAACTTTATGATAACATCTTCCTGGTCTTAGCCCCATAAAATCACTTTGAGAAATAAGTTTCTAAAGCTTATAAATTTTTTCATGAAGCTCTTTTCTTCTTCTTTTCTTCCATTTTCTTTATATAAGATTTTAATTTTTTTTCTAATCCTTTTAAATCTTCAATGCTATTTCCTATACCACAAGTATTTCCAACACCAAGTATTAACACTCTTTCTTTCTTTTTGCGTCTGTTTAATATGTCTTTAATGTTTTCAATGGCATTAGGAACAGCATCAAAAATTTCTTTTTTCATTGGTTCCAAGGCTTCTTCTTGAGAAACCTTTACTGCAACAGCATCAAGAGGAATATTCTTTTTAACAGCAATCTCCTCTATCTCATATCTATCAACACCACTTCCTCCCATTGCTACTCCAACACCTTCTGCTATTATCCCTGTTTTCTCGCCTTCTAATCTTAGTGCAGCATCAATTGTTATTATTCTATCGATTTTTTGTTTTTTAAAGAATTTTTTCAAGAATTTTCCAGGATATCCAGTAGATGCTCCAGGACCTTCAGCCTTTGAAACCCAAACATCCTTTCCATCTATTTTTGATTTGGCAACTATAAATTCATCTTCTTCAAAGATTTTTACTTTATCCCTTTTAATAAGATTTGCTGCTACTAAAGGCCCAATGCTGTCTCCTATTGGTATACCTTCACTGAAAGCTTGTGTTGCCCTCATTGCAGCCTTTGCAATTCTTGATATTAACGGAATTTGCATTTGTATAACCATTGCTAACTGAAACATTTTATACTTTTTTATAAGTTCTAAATAATGTCTAACTATTTTTGCTATCTGATGTGTTGTTATAGCACCTTGCAGAGCATTTTTTATGTTTTTCCGCTTTTCTTTTGAAAAACCAGGTGCTATTTGTCTAGTAAAATAATTGAACTTTTCATCTGAATTTTTTATTATATGATCTAGTTTTTTAATAACTCCGTAAGGATCAATTGAAACAGGACCTACAGCAAAAAATTCCATAAAACCTTTAACAGATCTTTTTAATGTTGGGCTTGGTTTTTTTGAGATTGAGTGTATTACATAATTTTTAGATTTTTCTGCCATGTCTTCTAGTTCTGCTACTTCCTTTTCTATTTTAATTATGGTTTGTGTTACCATTAATCTTGGTCCAAAAAGAAAAAATATTATTGCTAATATGATCCAAATTATTGTTGATACTAAATCTGTTCCAAATTGTGCTAACATGAAAGACATAGTTATTAATTGTAATTACAATTTAAATAATTAACTCAATTTTTTTACACAGTACAACTTGCTTGAGTTGAAGAACAAATAGGACTTCCTTCTATTAATTTGCACAAGTTTATGATATTATTTATAATTTCCATATTACAATAAGATGAAGAAAAACCTTGCATATCATAACAACCTAAATTATTTGATGTATCTACCCAATTTCCTTTAAATTGATTTATACATAGGCTTCTTGCTTGAGACAGTTCAGATGCATAAGTCTTCCTTATGTAGTCTAGTCCTTCTGACCCCTTGTATTCTGGAGGAACAGTATAATTTTGTTTTTCTGGAACAATATCTTTGATGTAGAAAAAGTATATAGCTAAAACTATTATAATGATTACGAGGAGCGTAATATCTTTCATTATAAATTTTAGGTTTTTCTATATTTTAAATAATTATTGTCATGATAATTCCAACTACTAGTGGAATTATAAGATTATCATCCACTTTAGGTATCATTTCAGCGAACGTTGTAAAAATAGCTATTATAAAAGCCTTTAAGGGATCTAAAAAGAATAGTAAAATAAAAATAGCTGTTATAAAAAAAGAAATACTTCCCTCAACTGTTTTCTTTTTGTTTACAGGAAGCTTATGTTTCCCATAGTAACTTCCTATTAAAGTTGATACGGCATCTGCTAATGATAGAACAGAAATTGCTGCTATTGCTATAGTCGGTTCAAATAGTACTGTAGCAAAAAAACAGCCAACAAAAAATTCTGTTGCACCTTTGAATGGTAATGCATTTGGTCTTTCATATTCATGAAAACTGTTTTCAATGAATTCTTCAAATTCATCCAATTTTTTAAATTTTATTATTTTGTATTTATCTCTATTTTTTCTATATTCTCCAAGCAAAAAAATTGCTAAAGCTATTAAAAGAATAATTAAGGCCGCATTCCATTTTTCTAGCCATAATATTAAGAGAATTGTAAAAATACCAGCTGCATGCACAAGTTTCCTTCTTATTTCTATCATTTTTTACCCCCTTTACCTCTAAATGGCCATGTTATTATTTTGAAAAATTTTACTATAAAATGGAAGAATTCATATATGCAAAATAATATGAATCCAGTTATAGCAAACATAATACCAGTTTCTAAATTTGCTGTTATAGATAATCCTAAATATTTTGCAACCCAAGGAAAAACAAAAGAAGCAGCTACTACTAAAGAAGCTCTGACGAAGAATTTTAGGAGCTTGTATAGAATGAAGACCGTTAATACAAAAGCAAAAAATATTAAAATAGTTGTTAAACTTATTTCAATAGCCATATAAATAAATTACACTTACAGTTTTAAAAAACTTTAATTATGTTTTTAAAAAACTGATTAATCTAGACCAAAATCCTAATTCTTCCTCTCCTATAATAAAACCAGCAAGTTTTCTTAATTCTTTGCTTGCTGATGATCTCGGCTTGTGTAAAACAACAGGAATCCTTTTTGCTAAGCTTTTTGGAACATTTTTATCATGAGGTATAACAGCTATTACTGGAAGTTCTGTCATTATTTCAATTTCTTTTTGGGTCAGCTCATGACCTCCTCTAGTTACCATGTTCAAAACAACTCCCATTGGTTCCTTTTTTATTCTGTCAATAAATTCTTTGCCTCTAATCACATCAGAAACAGACATTAAATCAGGCTTTGTAACAAATAGTAATTCCTCACTCGCTTTGATTGTTGCAACAGCTTCTTTTCCTAGGCCCGGAGAGGAATCTAAGAAAACTATTTCTGTTTTTCCTTTAAGTTTTTTTAAATGACGATTTAATTTAGATATGTCAATCTTTATTAGATCTTTTAGATGTAATGATGCTGGTATTATTTTCATTCCACTTGGATGATCATAAATAGCTTCATTAATATGTCTCTCTTTTCTAAGAACGTGGTTTAATGTTATAGGGTGATAATGCATTCCAAGTAAAATACTTAGATGAGATGCGGTCAAATTACAATCAACTATAGTAACATCTCTTTTAAATCTGTGAGCTAAAGCGGCACCAAGATTAGCAACTACAGTAGTTTTTCCAACCCCACCTTTACCAGATATAACACCAATGGTTCTAGTCATTAGTATCCTCTTATTTTTCTTTTTTTACTCTCTAATTCTAATAGCCTTTCTTGATATTTCAATCTTAGCTCCTTATAGCTTTCTTCAGATAACATTTTTTCTCTATATTCTTCTTCAATTATGTCTTGAGATTCTTTTGTTTTTTCGATTTCTTCTTCCAATTCTTTCAATCTTTTACTTTCGATAATAAGCTCCCTTAATCTTAAATTTGGTAGTCTAACTTTATTTTCTCTTCTAAATTTTCTAATTAAATAAATTAATGATGCAAGCAATACAACAATTCCAACCCCAGATGAGAAAAATAATACATCTTTATTAAATATATCAAATTCTTTTATTTCTTCGACCTCTATTTGGGGTGGGTTTGATACTTCAAATCTAGCTTTTATAAATAATCTCTCAATTTCTCTAATAGATTCTGTTACTTGGGTATACATTTTATTGTAAACTTGTCCCTCTGCTAATTTTAGTTCAGAACTTATTTGTTGAAATATAATTTTAGCAGAAGTTAAATTTATGCCACCAGCTTCGACGCTACTAGCTTCATTTTCTAGTTTATTTAAATCATTTTTTAATTTTTGAATTCTGTATAATAAAAGGTCTTCTCTTGTTCCAAAAACCCTTACTACAAAATCTGTCTTATAATTGATTTCATCAGATTCTATATTTAAATAAAATACATTGTTTCCGATTGGTGTATCATAAGGAACAGAAATTTTGCTTACGAACTCTATTTTTTCAGCCATTTGAATAACAAGAGCTTCGTCATTCTGGAATTCAAACCAATCTGGAAAACTACCTTCTATAAAAACTTTAACACTGTATAAGTCACTTTCACCAGTATTATTTATTGAAATACTAATGTATTTTGTCCAACCTCTTTCAATTAAAATTTCTTCTGGATATTCAACAACCATGTCTGCTAGATCTATTTTCTTAAGTAGGGTTTGACCATTAACATTAGTAGAAAAAATTAATAAAAAAAATATTATTAAAATTTTTTTAAACAAAGAAAAATTCAATATACCACCTATTTTGTTATTATTTTAGGTGCTTTTATTTTTTCTAAAAAATCTTTTAATAGCTTAGAAATATCATCACGATTAAGCTCATGCCAATTTTCAGATAATTCCATTAAAAGATTTTCTGTTAAATCTTGTTTTTCTCTGTCCCACAGTTTGTCTAATCTCATCTTTAAAATAAGTTTTTCGAGTCCATTTAGATAATTAGAAATCTCATTTATGGTTCTCAATCTTATTATAATATTCAGAACTTCAAAGAATCTTGCTCTGTTCTCATAATCGCTCAAGTTTATCCTTGCGCCCATTAATCTTTTATTGACCTCTTTTAGTTTAGATAAAATATCATTTACAATTTCTGTTTGTATATCTATTGCATTTGCCATTCTAACCATTTTTTCAGGACTAACATGTTTTATATCTCCTTTAATTTCTTCAACTGAATTTTCTAGAACATAAGTTCTGCTCTCTATATTTTTTGAAGACTCTATTTCTTCTTCCAGATTTGCTGTTTTTTCTTCTATAATTTTTAATTCTTCTCCAAGTTCATTTATTATATTGGGTAAAGATTTTATTGTAAGACCTTTCTGTGCTTCTAATTTTTTAATGTTTTCATCCATTCTCTTAAGTAAGATTTCATTTTTTTCCCTTACTTCTTCAAAAGTTTCCTTTTTTATAGCACCCCTCCTATATTGTTCTTCAATACTATCTATTAGGTGTAATATACTTTCTCTCTTTTTTTGTAATTGTTCCAATTTGGAAGTTATTTCTTCTGTAGGAATGTTTAAAGAATCCCTAATTTCTTTTAGCTCCTTTTCTATTTTTTCTTTGTTTGCTATTACTAAATCATTAATACTACCTTTAAAACTTTCAATATCTTCCTTTTTTGCAAATGTATTTAATTTAATGTTAATTTCATCAATGGTTTTGGTTAATTCTTTAGTTAAATCATCTACCTTTTCTAACTCTACTTTTAATTTGGAAAATTCTTTTATTTTGTCTTCTATTTCTGTATAAATTTTTTCAGTTTTGCCTGCAAATCTATCTACCTCTGCTTTTGTTTCTATAGATTTAGAAACCATATCTTCCATTTGTTTTACTTTTTCTCTAAGATTTTCCACACTTCTAATACCTTCAAGTATTTTTTGAGCTTCTTCAAGTCTTCTTATAACATCTTTATACATACTTTCTACTTTTTCTGCTTCTGCTTCAGATTTTGCAATTCTTTCTTCTTGTTTTTGAAACTCTTTTGTAATTTTCTTGGGTTCAACATCAGAAATATTATCTTCAATCAATTTAATTTTTGTTTGCAATTCTTTTACTAGACTATCTTTTTGAAATACCATTGATCTAATTTCTCCTATATTTTCTGCAAGCTCTTTTATTCTTTCATCAGAACTAAATTTTACTTCTCTCAATCCTTCAACCACAGCTTTAAGTTTTTCAAGATCCATAACAAGTTTTTTAATTCTAATTTCTCCAAGAAAACTAATTTTCTTCTCTTCTATTTCCTCTTTCTTCTCCTCTTCTCCTCTTTCTTTTATTACTCCCTGTTCTTTTAAGATCTCACCAACAGTTTTTCCAGCCATGTTTATTTCCTCTTTCTAGCAGTTTCTATTCTTGATTTTATAGATTCTATATAGGTTTCTGCCATTCTTAATTGTCCTATTTTAGTTTTTTCCTCAGCTAATTTTATTTCTAACTCTATATCATAAGTATCTATTTTCTTCCTCTTTAATACTTCTATTTCTTTTCTTAGCTCTTCTATTTCTTTCTTGTAGCTTTCATACTTTTCTAATTCCTCATCGCTAATTCTAAATGTGTCATGTAACAATGGTCTAAATGTTATGAACCATGGCTTACCATTGTTATAAGCTGGATTTTGGATTAGACCTGTACCAATTTCAAGTTTCGGAATACTTGTTGAGTATTGCCAACCATATTTTGTTTTTATTCTGTTTATATCTCCTGCATATTTAGTTCTCATCTGACTTTCTGTTGCTATGACAGCTCTTATTGCTCCCTTGAAGTCCAACAATACTTGTGATATCATAACCAAACCAATTCCCCATTTTCTAAATTCTCTTACTCCTCTTTCTAATGCAAGATAACCTCCACCTTCAAGAACAGCCACTCTTCTTCTTACATACTTTGGTAACAATCTATGAACTTCATCATATACCAACAAAAGTTTTAATTTTGTTGATTCTGGCCACGAAATTGTGAACATATAATCTATAGCCTTTCTTACAAAATAATCTAATTGTTCAGGAGTTAGTCTGTTTAGTACAAATACAGTTATTTCACCTTTCTTTATGAATTTTTCTATTTCAACTTTCATGAAAGGATCTGTTACTTGAATAATCGTTCCTTTGAATGGTCTAGATTCCTCTTTCTTAATTCCAAATTTACGATAAAGCTTTAACATTCTTTTGTCAGTACATGGTCTTATGAATCCTGTCCATTGAGCCGTTGGGTCAAAAACTATTACAGGTATTCCTCTTTTCAAAAGTTCTTCAGCAATAACCATTGCTGCTACTGATTTTCCAGAACCAGTTCCACCAGCAACTATTAAGTGAGTCATTAAATCATTTGGATCGATATAAGCATCAACCTTTGTTTCAGCTATTCTGCCAACCCACAAACCTTTCTTAGGAAGCTTCTTTAAGTCTACAGGCCTCACATATCTTGCTCTATAAACTCTCTTCAATCTCATTCTTTCGTATAATTTCTTAATCAAATACAAACCAGGTATTAAAATAAATAAGAAAACATAAGTTATCCAATTACTGAAAATAGACCATAAGAAAGGTATTAACCAAAAGGGTTTAACAACATTAAAAGATTCTACAGCAGTAGCTCTTTTCTCTCCCCTTTGATCTTCATATATTGCAATGGCTTCAATAATATAAACACCAGGTTCAGTATCATTAGGTATTAAAATACTCCTATCAAAAGACAGAGAAGTTTCTAATGCTACAGTTTCACCAGTTCTTGCTATTAAAGTATCGTTTTCAACTCCTCTTATGGTATAATTAATAAAAATATCTACTCTTTTAGTTAAACCAAGATTGTATAAAGTTACTAAGTATTTAAAACGGTTACCTGGAAAAACATCTTTTGTTATTGGATCAATTTTTATATCTAATAATTTTTCAGCCTCATATTCAACTCTTAAAATAACAGCCACTCTTTTAGTAATATTTCCAGATTTTATTACAAGATACCCATTATATATTCCAGGAAGAGTTGTTGGTAAAGTATAGAATTTTATGTTAGCATAATAAGTTTCCCCAGATTCAACATTAAATGTATCATTTTCAAATAAAGTATAGGGCCATATATCTCCTTCTACAGACATCCTAACAGTTGTCCAATCATCTTGGTTGTTGGTGATTCCTAAAGAAACTATTTGGTATTCTCCAGGATAAAGTCTTACTTCAATTGTATTTGTTGATAATAACAATGGTGGAACCACTGTTATATTTTCTTCTTCCTCTTCAGGTGGTGTAATAAAAGCTCCTCCTGGGCCACCTCCTGGAGGCGGTGGTCGATATACTGTTGGACAGGGGCATACCTGACAATTAGCAGTACCATCAGAAGTACACCAACAACAACCCACTCCCTCACACTCTGGTTCATTATAATAAAGAGAACAAATTATAGCTGGTCTTGTGTAATACATATTTCCTTGAATCCATTCTAAACCTTGTGCATATGCTATTGGTGAAATTAAAAAAAACAATATTAAAAAACTAAAAAAACAGATTTTTTTCATTCTAATCAACTAATAAACTTTTGTATTCATCATTTTTATTATTGTTATAAGTTTGAATAGTAGAATATATAAAAAAGAAAAAGCGGGAAACCATCATATTATTTCTATGAATAGTCTGAATTTGCTTGGACCTCTATAGATTCCTATGTTAGGATCAACGTAACCTAAGCCATATTTTAAGCTTTGACTTTCTTGATATTCTCTGGAAGGCGCTACCAAATCAACCTGAACTATATATCTTCCTTTTGGAATTTCTTTATCTATTTCAGTTTCAACCCAAACTTCTTTTATGTAGTCAGCCTGTAATTGTGGCCAATAAGTTCCAAGATTAAATTCTGTTTTACCAGATTCTTTTTCATAAATCTGTATATTTAAGTGTTTTTGAGCTAATTCTGTATCCTGTTTTATTAATTCTTCACTTATACCCCATCTAGCATTTGATAAAAGCAATCCTTCCTCTGGATAGCTTGTATAAAGTCCAACTCCAAAAATTTTCATTGCTCCCGGAATTGCTCTTACCCAGAATCTATGTTTTACTACCACACTATCTTCTTTTATTTCAAATAATCCATGACCAACTGATGTGGGTTCAGTTGGGTCTTGAAGCCAATTTTGATTTATTATTCTGTATATTTGTGCGTCAAATATCCCTAAACTCCATATAGGTTCTCTGTTTCCTGCTTCTAAAAGATTTTCTAATGTTCTTACAAAACCTTCTGTGTATTGAGGAAACCATTCTGGTTGCTTCCAATAAGATTCATTTATTCTTTCTGGATTATCCCTGATTATTCCTATTTGCCACATGTATTTAATTTCGTCAAAATCAGCTGGTTTTGGTGGTAACAAACTATAGTACTCAGGATTTCCTGTTCTTGAGTAATCATATTTTGATTTTGTTCCTATGATAGTACTGCCTGTTACTTTAATCTCCTCATAGTTGCTTACATAATACAATGCAGATAGAGCTATTACTGCAATTATTATGTATATAGCAGTTCTTCTGAACTTATTTCTTTTTTTCAATTTTTTCAATTTTTTCACCTCTTACTTAAATCTTTTATTTAATGGTTTTACATGGTGCCCAAAATTATCTATTAAAAATTCTTCTTTTAGAAATTTCTTAACATTTTTTATGATTTCCATTTCATCTAAAGCTTCATCTATAGTAAAAACTATACTAACCATCTTTTTCATCTTTTTCACCTTTATACTAAATTATGGGAAATCTGCAAAAATGTAAAGCTTTTCTGCATAAGTACCTTGATTACATTGCGAGAAATTGCCCCACAACCAAAGTTCCCAATTATTGTCAGTTGGATCAAAAGAACTATCTAAAGTTACATTAGTTGTGTTTAACTGAGGTTCTGATGCTGGGGTTTGGGCCGTATACACAGCAGCTGTAGAATTGTTAGCAAAGTAATGTAGGTCTAAACAGCCTGCTGGACTTCCCGCAGTAGACCAATCAGAAACATTTGTTGATATGTTAAGTGTAGTTGGAGTGGTTGTACCCGTGTTGTCAATAAGGATTATTCCATCACTAAAACTTTGGTTATTGTTAGCAAATTTTACTGTTGCATTTGTCCAAGCAACAGAACCAGTAGAACTGTTAAAATCTATATTATAAGAGGTTGCAGTACCAGTTGGGGATGATGCATCCCATCCTTGGCCAAGTAATTGAACACTAATTTGGTCGAGTTGTTCAACATTAAAGTATAAGAGTGTTTCCGTCCATTCGACTGCTGCTAATGCTGGTATAGTCAAAGCAGCTAATATAACTAGTAAAACTAATATCAATTTTTTATTCATTTTTTATTCCTCCAATTTAAAATTTTAAATTTTGTGTTATTTTAAATTTTATTGAAGTTTCTGTGGGACCTTCTATAACTATGTAATATTTGCCTCCCTCGTTTTTATTTATATCGAAATTACCTGAAAAATTATCTGTTTTTCTCTTTTCACTACAACATCCAGTTCCAGTTCTTATAAATCCACGAACACCATTTTCCCAATTATTGAAAGTAGGTTCGTCATAAACTATGATCCAAACTGGTTCATCTGATTCCATTTCGAAAGTATATCTTCCAGGCTCTAAATCTACAGATTCATAATATGGAAGAGTTTCTGTTATCTCTTTTGCTATAACTTCATTTCCAGTTACAGTAAATGTTGATACTACTCTCTCTCTACTTTCTTCGGTTTCAGGAGTTTCAATCCCTGCTATCAATCCTGTTGGCATAGAAAATACATTGAAATAAAGACCTGCTGCTATTATCACAATTATAATTAGAATAATAACAGCAAACCATTTTTTACTCTTTCTTTTTTTTTCTTTCTCCATTTTATGCCTCCTGTTTTTCAATTTTTTTCAAGGTTTTCTACTTTATTTTATAAATATTTCTCCCATATATAATTTTCTATTCTCAATACTACCCTAAATTTTATTTCTTTTGATATTTCTTTTTAAATAACAGAGTTTTGCAGGTCCCACCTTTCTTTGAAAAATTAATCCTCCAGAAACCATCCCAAAGATGTACTTAGACACAGTAATTCTATTAATTCCAGTGTTTTCAGCTATGTTAAGTATAGTCAAGCCTTCTGGATGCTCTTTCAAATTCTCTATTATTCTTTCTCTAAAGTTATTTTCCTCCATATTTTTCACCTCATGTTCCAGATTCTGTAGCATTTATGTATAATTTTCTCTCTGTTGCATCATCAACAGAAACTCCAGTAAAGTTGGTCCATATCCAAAACTCATCCATAGCATTTAGAGCTAAAGACGAGTTAGCAATCCAAACACTATCTGAGCAATTTGGAATAACATATAGACTAGCATCATAAGGATCAGCAGTTTTAGTTCCGAATAGAACTATTTTTGAAGATAAACTTTCATTTATACACATAGTTATATTTTCATTAACATTTCCTGTGTTATTAACTCTGAAATTAGAAACATTAGTGAGATCACCAATGATTGTTGAGTTCTGGCAATCTGATGTTCCTCTTATACAAACAGTAACATTTTTATCGTTTTGAGTTGTTGAATTAAATTCTTCATCTAATGTTGATGCTCCTGATATTGATGAATAAGTTACTGAATCATTTGGCAAAGTTACTGCAAATGAAACATTTACTTTTTCAACCTTGATCTCATGTTCACCTTTCAAATCAATAGTAAAGGTAGGAAGATTACCGTCAGCATCAGTTGTTAGATTATAGGTTGATACAGAATTATTATAAATATGATAATTCCAATTAGCATTCAATCCAGTGATATTATATCTAGCAGTTATACCAGATCCAGAAGTGTTGGTATCGTTCCACTGCATCAATGATTGTGACCATGTTGTCAATTCTCTAGTTATTGTTGCTGCTGCAGATAGATTAGTCTTTAACCAGATATTACCAGTAGTTTCATTGTTATAATTGAACCAGGAAGTTGCATCACCAAACCGAATTGTTCTTGCTGCAGTGAAATTTGTGTCAGTGAAATTGGTAGTTGAATCTATAGCCTGTACCAAATAGTCATCGCTATTATCATACACAGAACTCTCGTTTAATGTGTTATTATACGAATTATAAATCCATACACCATAACTATTGGAATAAGAAGTTAAATTTATTATATTGTTATTGTTAGCTTGCCCAGATAACAATATTCCATAAACATTAGAATAAGAAGTTACATTTGTTATATTGTTATTGTTAGAGTTTGAGCTAAGCTGTATACCCCACTCCAAATCTGTTACATTCACATTGCTTACATTTATATAATCTACTCTTCTTAATACAATACCGTTATTTTCCACACCTGTTCTATCCATAGTTAAATTATCTATGATAGAGTTATCAGCATTACATAAGATGATCTCAGAAGCATTATTATACCAATCTTGTATAGTAACAGAAGAATTGTAATATACTATTGGTTTATCTTCAGTTCCATTAACATTTGTTAATTCATTGTTACATTGGTTATCAGCAGCAGCACTTAATCCAACATCCGACGCAAGATTATCAAAATATTTTGAATCAGAAATTTGATTATTAGAAGAAAAGATAATGTTTAAACCGACTTGTTGATTAGAACTGACAGTATTGTTTGTTAGATTGTTGAGATTTGAATAATAAATATATATTCCATAATTCCAATCAGTTACATTACAATTTTTAACAGTTATGTTTGTATCAGTTGCAGAAGCTCTTCTAGCATAAATTCCATAACTACCACTATCATCTCCATCTATCAAATATCCTTGACAATCCAAAGTAACATTGTTTGCTGTTATATTCATACAAGTGGTATAATCAGAGTTTGGAATATCATTAATTAGATAATAAGTCACTCCAGCAACATCAAGAACAGTACAATTAGTGATATTCGCTTCATCAGTTGTTGTCAATAAAAACTCATTCCCAGACTGACAACTAGTATCATTCATATTTCCAGAAGTATCATTAGCGTATACACACCAAGCAACAAGAGTTCCAATAGTTGAATTCAAAGTAGTAACATTCCAAGATGTATTAGATGAGCCTGAAAAACTAACATAAGATGCATTATCCCATGTTCCAGTATTATTAGTAGAGAATATATAACCTGCTAGATTGAGATTATCTGTCCAGTCTAGAGTGAAATTAGCTGGTTGTCCAGCAGCAGTTGTATTAGTTTGATTATTAGAATAGGTTGGAGTAGTATCAGTTGTTATTAAGAAGAAGGGTGTAACACAAGATGTACCATTCATATTACCAGAAGTATCATTAGCATATACACACCATTCTACTCTTACTCCTACTGTTTCATTAAGAGTTGTTGTTGCATTGGACCAATTGGTTGCGCCAGTCATTTCTATCCAACTATCATTCGCCCATATTCCAGTATTATTAGTAGAAAATATGTATCCAGACAATTCAACTTTATCAGTCCAGTTCAAAGAAAATAAAGTTGGCAAATTCGCAACAGTATTGTTTGTTGAATTATTGAAGTATTGAGGAGCTTCTTGATCTTCTAATGTTAGATATGTCGTCATGCTTTCAGTCAAATTAACCTCTGTTGTATTTTCAATAAACCCATATTTAGTAGCATTAACAGTGTAGTTAGTGAGGTAAGTAACATTATCAGGATAAAGTTGTGAAGAATTGTGACTATATTCAGTTAATGTCTGTCTCTCAATATAACCTGAACTATTTGTTAGTTTAGTGAATGCCTCAGTACTGTTACTCATCCAACTAGTAACATTGGCCTGATATAATGGATTGCTTAGAGTGTCATTAACAAAAACATCCAAATACCACTGAACCTCTATTTTATCTGTTGCTCCAGATGCAAACCCAATATCTGACTGATTGAAAGTGGAATTGATAATGTAGTTGGTGTAAGAGTTTGTTCCTTCAATGTAGATGTCATTAGCATTGATTGTAGTATTTATCTCTGTATCAATTATTCTATTATTTACTGAATCTTCAAATTCAATACCATGAGCACTACTACCATAAGTAATTATCTTGTTGTTAGTTACAGTATTTGAGTTTGAGGAAGAACCAGCAGATCCAAATAAGATTCCTCTTGCACCATAGCCATTAGTTGTTATATTGTTGTTTGTTATTGTATTATTGTTAGAGTCTCTAAGCCAAATACCATAGCTCATACTCCCGTCTGTTGTTATATTGTTGTTAGATACAGTATTATTTGATGATCTTAAGTAGATTCCATAACCTGCATCATTCGTGGTGTCTACTATATTGTTTGTTATATTATTTGAGCTTGAGTAAAGACGTAAATAAATAGCACCCCAAACAGTGGCACCTGATATATTACAATTTTCAATTTTCGAGTTATTGGTGTAAACAAAAACTATGCTGTCAGCATTTGTGATTGTTATATTACTTATTGTCACATTGTCAGATGTTGCAACATATAATTGACCATAGGTATCATTGTCTTCTACTATTGTGTCGCTTACATTGAAATAATACTTTATTGGCTTCCCATGTGCAAGATTCAATTCATCAATTGTATGATTGAAATGCGAGATTGTAGTGCCATCTACTGCTAAACTTTCTCTGGTTGGTGTTGTCATACTATTGTTAGATAGAACATTATTTGATGAAGATTCTAAGGAGATTCCAACACTGTCGTCAACTGCTGTTATCGTATTGTTAGATAGAGTGTTAGAATTAGAAGAAAAAGTACGGATCCCATTGCTTCCATAAATATTTGTTGTTATGTTGTTGTCAGATACAGTATTATTATTTGATGAAGAAATGATATTAATTCCAAAGCCCACAGTTCCGTCAGTCGTTATTGTGTTATCCGATATGCTGTTGTTACTCGAGGAAGATAGACTGATTCCCCAACCATTATTAGTTCCAGCCGTGTTTATTGTATTGTCAGATACAGTATTATTATTTGATGAAGAGATTAAGTAGATTCCAGTGCCAGCATTACCTGAAGTTAGTGTTATATTAATGCTATTATTTGTAACATTCCCATATTTCGAATTGCTAAAGTAAATTGCATGAGCATCAGCAATTGTTGGGCCTCCTTGATAAATGTTACAATTTTTAATTGTAGTATTGTCATAACCTGTAATATTTACACCATATCCGACTGAGACTTTTGAATAATTAATCCAATATCCTGCGCAGTCTAGAGTAATATCATTGGCTAATATATTGAAACAAGTTGCATCAGCAGAAACATTATTTGTCAAGGTTGTATCTGAAGTAATATCCCCACAAACTGCTGCTGCTGTTGTTGTCAATAAAAACTCATTCCCAGATTGACAACTAGTATCATTCATATTTCCAGAAGTATCATTAGCATATACACACCAAGCAACAAGTGTTCCTGCAGTAGAATTCAAAGTTGTAACATTCCAAGATGTATTAGATGAGCCTGAAAAACTAACATAAGAAGCATTCTCCCATGTCCCACTATTATTAGTAGAGAATATATAACCTGCTAAACCACCAGTATCTGTCCAGTCTAGAGTGAAATTAGCTGGTTGTCCAGCAACAGTTGTATTAGTTTGATTATTAGAATATGTTGGTGTTGTTGTGTCATGAACGTGGAAATACAAAATTTCAGAACCTGAAGTATAGTTAGTATCACCAGCAAAGTAAACAGTGAAGTTGTAAGTTGTATTAGGAGCTGCCCAATCAGTAAAATCAGTAGTAGAATAGCTTGTATTCTCAGCAGGACTAGAAGCAGAATAGAAATTATCACCAAGAGCACTATCATTCACACTAAAGTTCAAAGTAACTGAATAGCTTGTGTTTATGGTACCAGTGAAGTTCAGACCATTACCATATTCAACAGTTTGTTCAAGTGCTGAACTATTCAACCAAGCAGTCACATTCGTTGCTGCTTGACCAACAGTATAAATCCAATAACTACCACCATTAGTAACATTCTCATAACCATATGTATTATTGGCATACATTTTCCATGCATAAGTTCCAGCTGCCAGACCATTAACATCATAATAATAGACATCACTCTCATTTGATACACTATAATTACTGCTGGGAGGACCGCCACCAGTAAAGTTATGCTCTATTAATACAGTATCAACATCACTCTCGCTGTCATTCCATGTCACATTGAACTGATAAGCCTGTCCATAAGAATAAGCAGAACCTGAGGTAACATTAGTAGCATTATTATACCAGTTGGGTGCTGAAGTATCAACACTAACTGTAATTGTCATTTCACCAGTAACATTCTCATTTCCAGAAGAATCATTAGCATATATTCTCCAAGCTACCACTCCAGAGAAAGTATTATTATCCCATGTGAAATTAGACCAAGTTTCACCAACTGATAAATTAATATCTATAGGTGAACCATAAGTTCCGCCTGTATAATTTACCCAACTTGATGTCTCATTAGTTGATAACCAAGCATAATCTAAATCATTATTATCAGACCAATTAGCATACAATAACACAGGTTCGCCTTGATTTATTGAACTTGTATTAGAATTATTGTTTGTAAAAGTGGGTGGAGTTGTTTCTGTTATTTTCACATATGCATCACTAGTGTTATTTGAAGTAATTGAAGAATTATCAGAAGTGAAATTAAAATCAATTTCCCAATAAGTACCTATATTTCCAGTTGTATTAACTGTCCAGTTCAATTGACAAGTATATCCCTGATTCATGTTTCCGCAGCTTGTATTAAGAATAGTATAATTATATATCCACGTATCATTGTGATAACTAGTATCATACCCACCAAACAATATAGTCCTATTATTCTCAGAATCATAAGCCATGGTATGCCAGCCTCTTTTATTCAATAAACCCCCACTCACACTAGCACTAGCATTATAC